>TARA_R110002050_G_scaffold171113_2_pt1 | contig 93117 bp, 68 predicted proteins | sample TARA_R110002050 | Tara Oceans TARA_R110002050 (sample SAMEA4396988) | marine metagenome | biome: Polar Biome; feature: [DCM] deep chlorophyll maximum layer (ENVO:01000326); material: water (ENVO:00002006), including particulate matter (ENVO:01000060) such as... | depth 25 m
AAAAAACGCTGCGAAGCAAACCGCTCACTAGTTTAATGACCCAAGTTCCAATTATTCTTATTAAAACAGATACTTCTGGGATATTTTACATAATACTACATTATAGCTATCAAATGGATAAACCACTCTTCTTAACTAAACAATACATTTGTACTATAATTATTCTTATGTTGAGTACTGTTACTTTTTTAAATATTGAATTTTCTAGTCATAAATATACTTACATCTCTTAATTATTTAATTATTACCAGATAAAAAAGGCGTTTTTCAAAGAGTAGCTCCATTCAGTACCTGAAACATAAACGAGAGTTTTTCAATTAAAACACTCTAAAAATTCATAAAATCTGAAGGGTACACTTATTTGCCAAGCTTTAATATACGTATAGCGCCTTGGGTGACCAAAATGAATACTATCATACCAACGATTAAATCAGGTGTATTGGAATGTGTCCAATGTACCAAAAGACCAGCTGTAATTACACCCAGGTTTATGATGACATCATTGGATGTAAAAATCATACTGGCTTGCATATGGGCTTCCTTGCTTTTGGATTTTTGAAGTAAATACAAGCATATCCCATTGGCAATCAGTGCAAATATGGAGACGATGATCATCGTCGTAAAATCAGGAAGTTTTTCTGCTCCAAAAAAACGTCTTAAAACTTCTAAAAAACCGACGGCAGCCAACAGGATTTGGAAATAGCCTGCAAGTTTTGCGATTCGTTTTTTGTGTATTAAAGTACCTCCAACAGCAAAAAGGCTAAGGCCATATACAAAAGAATCCGCTAACATATCTAAGCTGTCAGCAACCAGTCCCATCGATCTGGAAATAAGCCCTGTGGTCATCTCAATGCCGAAAAAGGCAAAGTTAATAACTAATACGATCCAAAGTAATCGGCTCTGTTTGGAATCTTCCGTAAACACATTATCTTGGGTGTCTTCAGTAGATAGTATTTTGGCACCTAGTTTTAATTCCTGAATGGCACGCTCTATCTGTTCCAGATTCTTATCATGAAAAACAATTAACGTTCTATTGGGGATATCGAAATCTAGATGACGAATCGCAGAAATACCATCCAGTTTCATCCGTATCAGGCTCTCTTCCGAAGGACAATCCATTTGGGATATTTCGAACTGTGTTTTTTGCATGCGACCATTTAATTTTAAACAAAACTAACAATCTTCTTTTAACTTGACTAAAGCCTTCTTAGAAACTATTCGTTTACAAATGCATGGAGTAGGTTTCATAAGAGACAAACAGGTATTCTATTCTTGCATATATTCCCCTTCCTGCTGGTTTAAATTTCATAACCCATTTAATATACATCCTAGTCTTCACCGTCTAACCGTTTTTTGTCTGCAAAACAACAACATTCATTCTTGGACAACGGCATAAACCAGGCTCATGCTTCGCTCTTTTTTATACGTCTTACCAAGCCTGAATATTGAATCACAACACGCATCAAAAAAAGGTAACGTAAAGGCTATATGGGAAGTAAATCAAAATATCAGGTTATGAAATCATATCAAACCATCCAAAAAGGAAGCAGAATAAAAAAATCAAAAAAGGAAAACGCTTCAGGATATAATAAGTAAATCATTATAAAAAAGGTCTGAAAAGTTCGGGCAATATAGTTAATCTTTAAATTTTTAAATCATGAGTACCTTAAGAAACAAAGTACAATTAATTGGGAATGTTGGTGGGGAGCCAACCATTGTAAATCTTGAAAGCGGTAAAAAATTAGTCCGTTTGTCATTAGCAACTAATGAACATTACAAAAATGGTAAAGGTGAAAATCAAACCGATACTAACTGGCACAATCTTGTGGCGTGGGGTAAGACCGCTAACTTTATTGAAAAGTATGTGACCAAAGGCAAGGAAATCGCCATTGAAGGGAAATTAACCAATCGTTCTTTCGAGGACAAAGACCATGTAAAACGTTTTGTAACCGAAGTGATAGTGAATGAAATACTGTTGTTAGGCAGTAAGTAAAAAGTAAAGAGGGTATTAATACCAGTTTTCAATTAGTTTATACCCTCTTCTTTTCATTATTAATTCTAAAAAAGAGAAACAATGAAAAACAAAGTTAACGAAATACGGATAAGTTACAAAGAGAAAATAGCCCTATCAAAATCCCCTGCTATTAAAAGTTCAGCCGATGCAGGAAAGCTACTTTTTGAAACATGGGATAAAAACACGATTGAAGTACAGGAATCCTTTAAAGTGTTGTTATTAAACAACTCTAATAAAATCAAAGGGATTTATCAATTGTCTACTGGTGGTATTACTGGAACATTAGTAGACATCCGCATTTTATTTGCGGTTATTTTAAAATCGTTGTCTGTTGCTGTGATTTTATCGCACTGCCATCCTAGTGGGAAATTAATACCCAGCGAAGCGGACAAACAACTAACACAAAAAATAAAGAACGCAGCAGCTTTTTTTGATGTTAAAGTGTTAGACCATTTGATTATTGTACCGAATGGTGAATATTACAGTTTTGCTGACGAAGGTATTTTATAATTTGAAAACGATAATTATGATCTACTTAAATTATAATAACCTCGATGCAGAAACCCAAAATCGTTTGCTCCAAGATTCCAAAAGTGATGTGGAGCAAAAATTTGGGAACGACCTTAAATTCTATGCCCAAAAACAGCATTTGGATTATGAGACTCTTTTGGAAGAAGAAGCTATACGAAACTTATACAGCTACCAATATGTCTTCAATATTTAAAAATCTAAATTTTTAACCTAGGATCTTTAAGTTTTAAAGGTCTTTTCTTGTTCTGCTATTTTATATTCTGCAACAAAAAGAGTGGTTTACTAAATATACGTTTAAACTTCAATTAAAACACTCTTAAAAAAATGAATTTCAATTCGTATTACAGTAAAAGCCATTACATTTTTGGATGTCATGGTATTTTTTTTGTCCAGCAAGCTGGACGAAAAGGCATAGCAAGAGGGCAACGCGCTAGCGCGACGTTGCGTTATTAGATATTTATATAAACAACTGAAAAACAGTTGTTTGAAGGTGTTTGATTTTCAACTTGCCAGTTTTAAAAATCGATTTTTGCGGCAAATGCCCTCAAAAGCCGCGAAAACAGGCAAAAATTTACGGCAAATCAAAGAAAAAGTGACCAAATAACAGTGAATACATTTAGTAACATACGGTTCAAAAAGAAAACGGCTCAGCGTTTTCAGGAGTTCTCCAAACGGTTCTTTAAGACCCATACGGAAGCTTTGGATACCATGTTGGATTTTTTCCTTTATAATGAGATTTCCCCAAAGGAAACTTTGGGACCTAATGCACGCACTCTGGAAGCCAATATCAAAAAAAGAATCAATGCTCTGGTTGCCATTATCAAGGATATCGAAAAGAATCAGACCCAACCCACCACGGCGATGTTACAGTTACTCTTTGAAGGGGATACGGCAAAAGAAAAAAAGCCTCGATTGGTAGCGGTCGACCCTAATGACAAACCTTTCAAAGAAGACTCTTTTGCTACCTCACTAGAAGCCATCGAACTCAAAAAGCAAAAGAACATACTCCAAGGAGAGCTTAACGACACCAAGAAACAATTAGAGGACATTCTTTTTTCCAGGATTCAGATCATAAAACCCAGTTTTGGCAAGCCCAAGATTCAGCTCGATATGTCCATTGAGGAACTGAAAGTTCTTAAAGAAAATATCAAAAAAACTTAAACATTCGAATCATGTACATCTCCATTACCAAACAACATTTGGACACTACCTTTTCACAAAGCTCAGGCGATTTTGTAAGTTATCTAGAAAAAGAAAATGAAGACAAAGCCCTTGAACTCCAAGAACACTTTTTTGATCAAAACAACGACCGCATTTCTCCAAAGCAGGTCATCAAGGATATTGACGGCAATACAGCCAAACTCAAAAAGCGAGACCCCAAGTTTTATTCCTTGACGATTAACCCTAGCCAAAGCGAGCTGAAGCATATCGGGAATGATCCCGAACGGTTGCGCCAATACGTTCGAGAAACCATGAAAAACTATGCAGATGCCTTTTACAGGGATAGTCCTGTATCGGTGGATAGCATAAAATACTATGCCAAGATCGAATACGAACGCCGTTATAAAGGTTATGACAAAACCATTAGGGAGAATCAACCTTTTAGAGCGAAGATTGTCAAGTTGGAACATGACCTAGTTAAGATTAGGAATGGAAAACTGAAAGGAAATACCAAAACTATAGAGCACCAGATAGAAAAGCTTAAAACCCAAGCCCCTCATCAAATGGACGGCAAGATGATCGAGCAGGGCATGAAAAAAAAGGGCTTGCAGACCCACATCCATATTATAGTCAGTCGAAAAGATAGCTCAAACACCCTGAGCTTATCTCCAGGGAGTTCGCACAAAGCTTCCGAAGCCTTATTGAACGGCAAGCCTGTAAAACGGGGATTTGACAGGGATGCCTTTTTTGAAAATGCAGAGAAGACCTTTGACAGACTGTTTAAATATGACCGAAATTTTGTGGAAAGCTATACCGCCAGAAAAATGTATCACCAAAATACCCGTTTGTATTTTGCCCATCTGATGAAACTACCCACCAATGAAAGAAATGCCGCTTTCAAACTATTGGGAAAAGCAGGTGTTAAAATTCCTATGCTAAATATCCCTACCAATCAGGTGCAATTGGCTATTAAAACCATCAAACAGTTCAGAAAAGTCTTGGACAAAGCCAGAGACGCAGGATCTATCGGTATCTAAAACAAAAAGAATATATAAATACAAACTATAAAAACAAAGAAATCATGAACACTACACTTTTAATATGCAGTATGTACCTCGTTTCTATATTAGGGATGAGCATCAGTATGCGTTATATCCGTTTTGCCTTTGGCACCCACATGCTAATCATACTAATCACAGGCTTCCTGCTCTACCTGATCTATGAGCAGGCTCTTTTTTTACAGATATTCATGTATGGTATATTACCTATGGTACTTATTAATATGCTACTATTTGTTCTGATCGATTCCGTAAAAGACCAGCAGAAAACAGAACGGAAGTATATCGTTAGGCTCAGGCATAAAAGCGGTACTTTAAAACTAAAGAACATCCGCAGAGGAGCATCTGTAATTGGATCGGCAGGTAGTGGAAAAACGCAATCCGTGGTCTATAATTTTCTAAAGCATTTTCATAAACACCAATTTTGTGGCATTATCCATGATTACAAGTATTTTGAGATTACGGAAATGGCATATCCCTTGTTTCAAAATGAGAACATCCCCTTTCATATCATCTCATTTGACGAGATTTATGCGAAGGTTAATCCTATTGCACCCAGGTATATGCAAGATGAGGAAAGCGTTAATGAAGTGTCAAGGGTCTTACTTGAAAATTTGTTAGAACAACGGGAATCCATAGCCATGGGATCGTCGAAGTTCTTTAACGATGCCGTAGAAGGTATCTTGGGAGGTTTGATATGGAAGCTCAAAACCACGTATCCAAAGTATTGTACCCTGCCTCATCTGATTGCTACCTTTCAATATCTGGATACTGATAGCCTCATTGATTTTTTGGCATCCGATTATACATCAAAAGCTATGGCGAGTGCCTTCATCTCTGGCAGGAACTCCGAACGCCAAACTGCTGCCGTGTTGAGCACGCTTGCCAATGCTCTAAAGAAGATCACTACCCAACGTCTATTTATGACCCTTTCCGCAGATGATGTGCCATTGGATATCAACAATCCCAAAAATCCTTGTGTCGTGTCCGTTGTCAATAACCCTAAATTTGAAACCACGTATTCTCCTGTGATTGCCACTATTATCCATACCATCACTAAACAAATGAGTATTCGCAACCAAGCATCGTCCTTTATACTCATTGAGGAAGCACCCACGATTAGACTCTTGAACATGCATCGCATCCCTGCTACACTCCGAAGCTATGATATTGCGACTATTTATGTGATGCAGGATAAGATCCAAAACGATATGATGTATGGGGACAAGGCAAGCCGTGCTATTCTGAGCAATCTGTCCTATCAGTTTTTTGGCAAGGCCAATGACCCAGATACCGCCAAATACTACGAACGCTTTTTTGAGATTGTGAAAAGACCAACCAAGACTATCAGCAAGAGCGATGGCTTAAATTTTGATTCTAGGATCAGTACGGGCGAAAAAGAAGTCAGCAAGATTCGCTCGGATGTATTTTTTCGATTAGAACCTGGTGAGTTCATTGCCTTTTCAGATGGTAAGGAACGTAAAATCCAATTTGGAGTACCTAAGATTAAAAGAGCATTGCCATCGCCCACCCATCGCCATAATGCCGCTGAGATACAAGCGAATTTTGAACGAATCCATTATGAGGTCAAACAGTTATTTCAGCTTGAATCTTAATTAATTGTGATTTGTTAGTTTAGACTTTAATATAAAATATAATCCTGGCATCTATAATACAATATGGGATAAACGAGTATAATAATTTAATTTGGACTAGAACGGCTATTTTTTTTTTTTTTTGAGTGAAGTCCATTTATCCATTTTTAACATTTTACTAATTCAGAAAGTCAAACATGTCACCTTGCCGAACAGTTAAAATCAATGGTTGTTTTATCTCAAATAACGTGTTGCACTTGTTAATACTTACCAAGTTAGTCTTAACATACGACTAATATATCGATGCTATTCCTTTTGTTTTGGCTTAGGAACGGAAGCCTTTAATACGTCGTCTAAAGAGGTGTTGATTTTTAACTTTTCTTGGTATTCTTTAGAACGGTCTTTTGGTTTACTCTGCTGCTGCTTCATTTATATTAAATTCATAATATTAGGTGTTTGTTGGGACACATATAATAGAAATATTAATTGTTAATATCATGTTTATAAAAAAGTTTGGTAATTTTTCCAAACTTTTTTGTTAACTCTTATATTTGTTGAATAATTAAAAATAAAAGGCTGGTAATTTTTCCAAGCATACAATGAGTGATAATAAAAAACATAAAGACGTAAATAACTTACTTAGAGGATTATTCAGTGAAAACACAAAACTTCAAAATTTTGAATTGATTGAATTATTTGAGCAGCGTCTAGCTGATCTTTCAATAACTAAAAATCAAGCTTGTATTATTTTAGATTTAGAGCATAAAACATTAGACCCTGTTCTTGACGGTGTTGCAAAGAAAATAGATTTTCTTACTATTTTAAAACTTTCCTACTTTTTAGGGATACCTCAAAACGACTTTGTAGATCAATATTTTGATTTGATATTTAATAACTATAATCAAGATATAGAAACTGTTAAGAAGAGAAGTTTCATTGTAAACAACTTTGATTTACCGCAACTTAAAAAATCTGGTTTTATTGATAGTATTAACGATTTTGATGAAATTGAAGAAAGGCTAAATAAATTCTTTGGCTACGATACTATTTTTGAATTTGGCAAAAATAAAGTTACCGCAGCTCTAAGTTCTGGGTCAAGAAAAACGGGTAAAAAAAGTTTAGATTTTTGGTTTGAAGCGGTTTGTAAAAGTGTAGACAAAACGCCTAATCCTCATGAATACGACAGAAAAGGTTTAATTGAGTTTTTTCCAAAAATAAGATCATATTGCACAGATGTAGAAAAAGGTTTAATAGCGGTTGCTCGAAAACTTTTTACACTAGGAATAACTATAATAGTTGTACCTAAATACAGTAAAGATTTACACTTACGTGGAGCAACTTTTTTTAGAGGAGGCAAGCCATGTATAGCTCTAAACAAATACACTCAATTCTATCCCACACTTTGGTTTACGCTTATTCATGAATGCTATCATGTACTTTATGATTGGGATTTAATAAAACAAGAAACTTTTCATTTTAGTATTGAGGTCAACAACCAAGAAGACCAAAAAAGGTCAAATATTATAAATGGATATGAAATTGACGAAAATTCGGCAGATTATTTTGCTCGTGAATATCTGTTCTCAAATGAGAAACTAGAAAGAATTGCATCTCATATAAACGAACCTCTTTTTATAGAAAAATTTGCAAAAGAAAATCATGTTCACCCTAGTTTTATCTACAGCTTTTATTTATGGGATTATGGAAGTAATTCAAGCTACGGAAAGTTTAATAAATTTTTCCCAAAGGAAAGCTATGAAAATCTTTTAATAAACTTTAGTGTTTCAGATGAATTAAAACACCTACCCGTGAGTGAATTGAGTAGAAATAGGAATATTAATCTAAATTATAATACACTTTAATCCAAATGAAAGAAGACCAAATAGAAATTATAAATCTTTCCGTTAAGGAGTTAGAGGAAATAAAGAAAAAAGAAGAGATACAGTCCTTGCTATTTGAAACAGAATCTTTAATTCCTGTAAAAGATAATGACAGAGAATTAGAGAAATTTCAATTAAGAAATGGAACAATAACATCTATAAAAGAAGTTAAAGATATTATCAGAGGGATGGCTAGGGATTATGATCCGATGTTTCCAAATAAAAAGCCTTTCTTTTCTCTTATGTTTAATTTGAACGGCTGGACTGATTTAAACCCAAATAGTTTTGTTAAGCCCCCAATATGTGCTGTATGGATTAAACAATACGTTTACGGTAGATTTGATAGAGAAGTTCTTCCATCACTACTTGCCAAAGAAAATCCTATAATAGTAGGTTATGTAAAAAAATATAAGTTATTTCAGTTTTTAAATGATGAAGGACTACTGTTGTTAGAAGTTTATATACAAGATGTTATAGATGTCATGAAAATATCAAGGGACTGGAATGATTTTGAAGAAAAATATGTAAAATTATATGACCTTTCTGTTCAATTAAAATTGAAATTCAGCAATAGTTAGTTGTTATATAACGATTTTATTCACAAATTTGAACATGGATAAAAATAACACTTAAATTTGCATACAGGGTTGTGAGCCTCATGTAAGGAGTTTGTAGTCTCCATATAAAACACCAAAAATTAGTGCGTTGATTTGAACGTAATTTCTTGTAAACGTTTGTAGTCGGATAATTTTTTTGCCTTTGTTTTCCAATATATAGACTATTGTCCTTTGTGTATATGGATGCCAGAAACCTCCACACGTTCTTGATCGAACTTGGTATATTTTTATTTTCAGTTGCCGTTCTGCGCTTCCTGATTTAGCACATCCGCTATTTTATCCAAGCAGTGCATTTGATCATGTGGCAATAGCTCCATTATGAGTTCTATGACTTTTGTAACACTAGAACTTGGCAAACAATCTTTGTTTGCTGGTGATATGAATATACCGTTTCCGTCCAAAGCGAAATAACAAACTTCTAAAAGTGTTGAAATATAATCGGTAATATCTTCATTACTTGATATTTCTAATTGGATGGTTTTCCTGGTCCTCCTTCCAAAGGCTTCGCTTTTTATTCCAGAAAAGGTTGTTACTAATTTTTTAATGGCTTTTATTTTTTTCGCTTTCTTTTTCATAATAGTATGATTATTTATCTTCCTTATAGGATAGCATTAGTTCTCTCATTTTATCCAAATAAATAGCTTCTTCCAAGGGTATTAGATTTTTTGCAAATTCTAAAACAGTTTTTACATCGGATTCTTTATTCTTTATATGTAGTGTTAAATCTTGTTGTTCTTCTAAGGCTAGGATACTAACATTGAGTATTGATTTTAATGTACTAAACAGTTCCATATAATCATAAATCCGAACGTAATTTAAATAATAGCCCTCATCACACTTATCTCCTATTGGGGATAATAGCACAAAATTTTCTTTACTCAGCTCCTTAATCTTTTCCATTTTTGATAGGGTTTCTTCTAAGGATTGTTGTTTTATTTCATCTGCTTCATTTTTCATAATTTTGGTTTTAGATACCTTCTAAAGAGTCGCTAGTTCTGAAAAGATTTAGGTTAAGTTTCATCTACTATGCTTCATCATTTTTAAGCAATAATTTTCTGGATTTGTCCAAAAACTCAAACTCTTCGTGAGGAACTAAATTCTTTGCAAATTCCAATACATCAGCAAATTGTTTATGTGCCTCTTTAATGTTTCTTTTTTCATTATGTATATCATATCCATCTAAAGCCATGATACACACATTTAAAATAGCTTCTATTGTGTACCCCAATTCTTCATAATTATGTATAAAAACATATTTTAAATAATTTCCTTGTCTATATTCATATCCAGGTGTTGGACTAAGCAGCCTAAAGTGTTCTTCTGCAATTTTATTTAATTCTTGAAGCTTCTTTTTGGATTGTTTTTTTATTTTTTTATTTTTCATCATTTCTAGGAGCTTATTTCTTTAAGTGGAAGAAGTTCTATTGCAAATTCCAAAACCTCTCTTATTTCTTCGTGAAAACAATTGACGTTCATAGGAGGTTGAACATCCGTTTGTAAACAGGTAACACTTAAAAGCATCATAGACCTAGCCTTGCATAGCATTTCGAAACTATCATAAAATCTAAACTCGCGTACATGATAATCCAATTCACTATCCTTGATTGATTTTTCGGTAGTTTGTTCTGATTTATCTTTTATTTTAGTTTCCTCAAAAACGATTAGTTCTTCATTAAACAACCATTTGATCTCCTTAATAAACAACCCTAGCTTTTGTGATAGTTGATCTAGTTGTTTTTCGGTTATCTTATAGTTATGGGTATATCTGGCAGATGAATAGGCTTCTTCCAATAAATCCAGTAATCTAATTTCAGCATCTGATTCTACCAAAAACATACTTTCCAATTCATTTAATGATTTCAACACATAAGTTTGATGGTTCTTAATACTGTGGCATATCTTAATCTTACCACATATAAATCGTTCTAAGATTCTATAGCTTTGTTCAAAGGTTTGGTGCATCATAAAAGCACTTTGTGATAGGTTTTTTTCTGTTTTAAAATAGTGAACCCCCTTTTTAAAGGATTTCATTCGGGACATATCTCTTTTGAAATCCTGTTTGATTTTTTCAATGAGTTTAGTTGGCTCTCCAATAGGATAATTCCAAATTGAATTGTCATTGGTTGTTTTATAGACCAAATCCCTTTCGTGGCAATTGTTTAGAAAGTATAGGTTTCCTTGTTCTATTTGGTTGCATACGTAGTTAAAAGCAAAAACACAATAACAGAAGTCGGGATGCTGTTTAAAAATAAGATTGACAACTGGTCTTATATCTCCAATATTATCTTTTTGAGAAAGTTTAAGTATAATATTCACTCTATATATAAACGAATGATGGGAAGCTCCTTTACTTAAATAAATACGTTCAACTTCTATGACCTCTACTATTTTGGTTATGATTTCATTGAGACCTTTTGGGGTATCTGTCCTGTCTAAATTGATGATTTTTGCTTCCATGTCTATGTTTTATTAAAATAAAAATTCCTATTATTAATATATTTATTACTAAAATAGGAATATTTATTTTAAAATCAGTAAATAACAACATGAATTTTATAATATAATTGTAATAGATGTTCTTAATAGGTAAATTTATATTCCTAAAAACGTAATAATGACTGAGCTTGGACTATATTTATCTAGAAGATCAATTAACCGATCTGATGTTTCTAGAAAAACAGGAATTAACACAACAAGACTTAATGAGTTATCTAATAATCCGAGAACCAAATTTCGAGTAAATGAACTTTATAAAATAGCTTTAGCTATAGAAGTAAGTCCTTGTGACATGCTAAAAGAAGTTTGTAAAGACATAAAACTTCCTAAGTAATCTAATTTACTTTATTTAGGTTGTTGGATTTGTTTTTGATGTAGATATAAATTTCCTTTCAATATACTTCCTATAATTTGTGAGGATCGTATTGAAAAGAAATTCTTTTTTAAGCATTGAAAATTGTTGTTTGCGTTTGTGCTTTCGGTTGTTTCTTTTTGGTTTTAATCTAATAAGTAGATTTTGAATTTCCTCGCTTATCTTTAATTCTACGACTCTAGAATAAATTTGCATAGTTGAGTTTAGCATGCCATTATAGTTTTGATACAGTTTCAATATGAACACCATTTGATAACATAACTAACTGTGGTTGCATGAACAATAAAGCAATATATAATCCAGAAATACTATGCAATAGTTTGTCACTTTTACAGAAGAAAACGAAAAGAATTATTTAGATTGGTTTTATTAACTCAATTTTATATCTTTATACCAGATTGAGAGTCATTGGTCAACAAACCAATTTAATTGATATGGTAGCTATTTAACTACCTCAAATTAAATACACCTTCAAACACCTATAAAGATTACTGGTTTCGTGTGGGGTTATAATCCCTTCGCGGTCACAAAATTAAATCGCAATACGTTGAAATTTAATGTTTTGCGATTTTTTGTTTTTGTATTGTGTCACTTTTTGAGTGCAAAAAACGGTTAAGGTGAACCACTATAAACGGAAATTTCTGAGCCACTTAAAAACTCATTTCAGCATAAGTGATAAAAGGATTTAAAATAATTATTGCTATGTTCACTTTTATCCGCCGCAGGTGGCTTATTTTGCCCGCCCTATCCATTAATAATGTAATTCTTACTCAAATATATAAAATCAAAATAATGGCATATAGACCATTGATAATTTTAAAAAATGATTGACTTTGTATATGTCAAAAGACAACTTGTCAAAAATAGAAAAATACATAATTCTAAGAGTTAAGGAAAAGAGAGAGAGACTCTAGATATTACTCAAGAAAAATTATCAAATAAATTAGGTAAAAACAGTTCATACATAGCACATATTGAAGCGCCTTCAAAAAAAGCGAAATACAATATCTCTATTTTAAATGAAATTGCCAAGATATTTGGTTGTTCTCCAAAGGATTTTTGGACAGAAAAGCCATTATAGTAATTTTTATTCAATATCCTCCTTTACTAAAAAAAGCTTCTATTCTTTTAGTAATTCCTTATTCAAGTCACTAGAATATATTAAATTAAATATCCCACAGCTCCTATGAACTGTGGGATATTTGTTTTTAATAGAATTCTAGATTATCTACTTAATAGAAATAACACAGAAACTGTAAAACAACAGTCTTTTCCTATTGAATTGAAAATTCATAGAATGATACCGTATGATATTTTTGATTAGGCTTTAAAGTTATCGACGGAAAATTTGGCTGGTTTGGAGCATCTGGAAAATGCTGAGTTTCAAGACAAAAAGCAGTCCTAAAATCATCTTTAGCACCCGATTTAAGATTGTTTTCAGAAGCCATGAAATTACCACTATAAAACTGTATCCCTGGCTCTTCAGTATAAATATTCATTATAATTCCTGATTTATCGCCCACAATGGTAGCAGCATGATTCTTTGCATTCACTTTAATGCCATTAAGTACATAATTATGATCGTAACCACCACCAAAAGTTAATTGCTCATTAGTAGTTTCAATACGTTCTCCAATTGTATGAGGAGTAGTAAAATTGAAAGGAGTTCCTGTTACATCCCTTAATTCTCCCGTTGGAATAAGTCCTTCATCAACTGGTGTAAATTTATTTGCAAAAATTTGTAAAGGGTGATTTAATATGGTACCACTTCCTTCTCCATTTAAATTAAAATATGCATGATTGGTTAAATTAACCACAGTTAACTTATCTGTTGTAGCCTCATATTCCATTTTTACAGCATTAGAGTCTGTTAAAGAATAAGTTACTTTTACACTTAAGTTACCAGGAAAACCTTCTTGCATATCTGGAGACATATATTGAAGTTCTAATGTGTGATTATCTGGTTGAATAGCCTCCCATATCATATCTTGAAACCCGTTGTTTCCTCCATGCAAAGCATTCTTTCCATTATTTGTTGGAACCGAATAGGCCTTGCCATCTAAGCTAAACTCACCTTTAGCTATACGATTTCCAACTCTACCAATGGTAGCCCCAAAATAAGATTCGTCATTTTCTATATACTCCTTTACACTTTTAAGACCAATTGTAACATCGGTTAAAACTCCATTTTTGTCTGGTACCCAAAGTCCAACAAAACGTCCGCCATAATTAGTAATAGCGAGTTTTAGGTTTTTATTCTCAAGCCAATAGAGCTTAACTTCTTTACCATCAATAATAGTGTCGAAAGCTTTAGGGTTTATTAGAGTCTCTATTTTTGTTTTTGAGGCTTGACTATTATTGTTAGAATCCTCTTTCTTTGAGTTGTTTTTACAAGAGATACTAACCGTAGACGCAAACAAAAATAGCATTAAATAAATTTTATTAAGTTTCATGACTTTTATTCTTTATTTAATTTTTTAATTAAATTAGCTTCATCTTGACGGTATGGTGTGCCATCTTTTCTAAAGACTTCATGGAACCATTCATCTGGTTCTGAGCCATCTTTTATAGGTGTATCCCATGCATATTTTGTATTTGATTTACCTGCTACCAGTCCCCAATTAATGGCGCCTATATTTTCCTTTTTTAATAATGGTAAAATATTAGAGAATCTACTGTTATTTGTTCTTGCCATATACTCAGTACAAACCATAGGTCTTCCGTGAGATTTTAGTAGGTTAATGATGTGTTGGTGATGTTTCTCATCATGGTAGTTATGGTAGGTTAAAATATCTGAATTTAAAGCTTGAAAAGCATTAAGTTCTTGAAAATCCCAAGCCCATACGCCTGCTGTAATAGGTTGACTCGGATTAACTTCTCTGGCCCATGTGAAAACTTTTTTTAATAGGGGTAGAGTAGTGGTAAGTTTTCCTGAATTTCCTGGTTCATTATATAAATCCCACATGAGTATACGTTTATCGCTAGCGAAGGTTTTTAGGACATCTTTTACATATATTTCCAATTCAGGAAAATTCTTTTCTTCTTTATGCATTGGATCTCCAGGATCTTGTACCCATCCTGAATTATGTACACCTGTTTTTGGTTCAGGTTGTTTTCCAATGTATCCTACTTTGTTCCAACAATCATCAAAAAACACAAAAAGTGTTTTAATGTTATGTTTATCAGCAATTTCTAAATAGGCATCCATACGTTTTTTAAACCCTTTTGAATCTGCCTTATAAGCTAAACTGTGTAGATATACACGCATGGTGTTAAAACCAATGCTTTCAGCATAACCTAATTCTCGATCTATTGTTTTAGGATCAAAAGTACTTTCTTGCCACATTTCTAATTGGTTAATAGCACTACTTGGGTTGAAATTGGCTCCTGTAATCCATTTATGCTGAGCGTACCAATCATTAGCTTTTTCAATGGGCCATTTGTTTTTTTCTAATAGTTGTTCTTGTGCAGATCCAACAAATGTTGCAGCTAATAAAATGATTGCCAATACTGTTTTTTTCATAAGTTTTAATTTTTAATGGGAATATGTTTTCTAGTATTCCTTTATTTATAATCTGTTTTTTATTTGTTTAAGGGACGAAGCATTGGCTCTGTGGTTGGTCCGTGAACCACCAGTTTTCCGTCTTCTAAAATTTTTATTTGATCTATAAAAACAAACCGTTCTTTTCCAGTTTCTTTTGTTCTACCGTGATAAACAGCGTACATTTTTTTTCCGCCGTCTAAAAAAACAATACTATTATGGCCAGTGCCTGTTACACGACCTCCTTTATTTATATTTTTTTCTAAAACTGGATTGTTGTTAGCCTTGGTGTAAGGGCCTAAGGGATGAGAAGCAGTGGCATAACCCACTGCATAATTTTTACCTAAAAAATAATTTGCGGAATACATCATATAATAAGTACCATGGTACTTAAATGTATAAGATCCTTCCGTCCATCTTCTATTGATTTCTTTTGAAGTTACCGATCGACTTTCCCATTCTGCATTTTTGTCATCGATTTTTTTAGGAGGACTCAATAATAAAACGGGGTCTCCTATAACACTTTTAAAATCTGGTGCGAGTTCTACTCCATATACCCAACTTTCTTCTATTTCATTGTATAATCCTTCTTGCTTTGCCCAATCAGCAATGTCACTTTCTACAGAATGTATATAGCAAGCCCTAGAATAGTATAAATAATATTTATCATTATCATCTTTAAAAACATTGGCATCAATTATAGGGTAGCCAGGGTCAAAAAGAGGTTCGTTTTTCAAATCTAAAAAGGGGCCTTTAGGACTGTTAGAAACAGCGACTCCTATTTTGAAATTTTCTAATGCATTTGTTGGATTGTTTCTCCAGTCTGCACTAAAAAAAAGGTAATATTTATTATCAATTTTATATACTTCTGGAGCCCAAAAATTGGCAACACACCAAGAATATTTGGTATTACCTTTATATACTTGCCCCTCGAATTCCCAATCAATAAGATTGTTTGAAGAATACGTTGCGAAACCTTCTTTTGCTCCGCCTCCAGTACCATACATATAATAAGTACCATTACCATCGTCTAAAATGTAAGGATCTCCGAATTCTACTGATAGGGGGTTGGTATAAGTAGTATTGACTTTAATGGAAGCTACAGTAGTTGGTTCTTTTTTTTCTGTTTTACAACAAACCAAAGAAAAAAAAGAAAAACTCACCGTTAGCAATAGTCCAATTTGTCTTTTCATTATTTTATTATTTATAGCTTAATCAATGCCATTTGTAAAAAATGGTATTTCACATATTTCTATTTGAAATTAGAAGTAATAATATTTTACTGTAAAAAAAATTATCGGGGTTTTCCGAAGAAAACCCTGATAAAATCAAACTAAACTTATTCAAACTATTTTTATTCTCTAGGTTAGGTTTTGAAGCTAGATTATAAGATTATCTAGCTTCTTCTAACCTAATGAATTGTATTATAAAGTAATCTTTTCAACTTGAGTATAAATCATGTCTTCTACCCCGGTCATTTTAACACCGATACGCGCAAACATATAATCTTGATCTGGTTTGGTAGGATCACTTGGGATTACGACAGACATATTTAAACTGCTTAAATTAGAAAGATCGACAGCATCTGCAGAAGCTATAGCTCCTTCGGCTCCACTATTTGCATCTACAAATAGTGTTCTGTTGATAACAAGAGTTACACTTTCTATCGTTTTTTCATCGACACCAGAAATGATCTTATTTAAAGCACAAGATGCATTTATAGTTCCAGCTGAATGGGTAAATTGAGCATTGCTTATCATATAATAAGGTGTAAGATCTAAGTCCATAACCTTATCTCCTGTCAATTCAAAATAAATAGTATCTGTAGAGACCGTTTTAAATGGGCCTTGTCCTGGAACAAACGAAAGTTTGTATTGCCCCGTAAATAAACGGCTGCTAAAACTACCATCTTGTGCAATAGCCACATCAATTGGTGCAGTCAATTCATACCCTGGTTGCCATAATTGAAATCTTACTTGATTTCGTGCAACACCAATGGATTCTCCATTATACACAATGTTTCCTTTAAAAGAAGCATTTGGCTCGCTGAAGTTATCTAGTTCGCTGCAAGACGTCATCAAAAATAACGCACTGCATACTAATATATAAAATGTATATTTCATAGTTTCTGTTTTAAATCGATTATTGATTTGGATTTCTAACCAGTAAAGGGTTACTGTTAATTAAATTTTGTCCTATTTCTGAATAATAGTTGCCCAATTGAAAACGGTCTGCACCTGTTATTCTAGATAATTTTAAAACCTTGTATAAGTATTTACCATCGTTTGGATCTCCTGGGTTATAATATTTATAAGGCCAGATACTATAAGGTTGTGTTTCTCTTTTTGTTGCAACACCTATATTTTGAGTGACTTCACTTTCACTAATAGGGTCACCATCTTGAACGATGTGTGCTATACGCCATCTTTTCAAATCAAAGAAGTGTAAACCTTCAAAAGCTAATTCTACATAACGTTCGTGAGCAATCTTATTAAAAGTAACATCTCCAGGTGCTAAGTCAACTGTAATTCCTGCTCTTGCTCTTAATCTATTTAGGTAACCAGCAGCTACATCAGGTTGTTCTAATTCAAAGGCAGCTTCAGCAGCATTTAATAATACTTCCCCAAATCTATAGCGCATAAACCAAACATCACTTGAAGTACCTCTTCTACCAGAACCAGTTTTAGGGTCTTGGTGCTTACGAATATAGAAGCCTGTTTGTGCTGTGTGCTCAAGACCATCTATTGGACCATCAAAACCTACAACTTGTATTTGGCTAGAACCTCCAGGTAAAGTTTTTTCTTGACCTCTAGCATCTCCTGTTATTACGCTATTATCTGACAACACATAACCAGCCCAAATATCTACTGGACTTCCTTTAAATTTAGAACCAGGCAAAATAACCGTGCCTGCTAAACGTGCATCTCTACCAGCAAAAATATCGCCAATATTGTCATAATAAACAGGGTTTCCACCAGTTTCATTTGCTAAAGGTGCATACGTACCATCTAACATTTCGAATGACTGAACAAATTGTAAGCTTGGGTTGATTTTACCACCTTCTTCTTCTTCAGCACCGAAACGTGGTTGATTTTCAACTGTAAATCCGTGGGTTTTACCGCCGCCAACTTTATAATCTTCTACAAAGATAGCTTCAGGATTACCATCTTTGTCATAAAACATAGATTCAAAGTTTTCAGACAAGTTTGGTTTTTTATTATAAAGATCATAAGCTCCTGCTTCACCATCAATAATAGCTTTGGCAGCACTTAAAGCCTTTGTGTAATAACCATTTGCCATGGAAGCAGGGATACCTACTTCACCTCCAGCTAACGTAACACTTGGTGTTGTAGCACCATATTTAGCTATAGAACCAGCATAAAGTGCCGCTCTTGCTTGCATTGCTAATACTGCGCCTTTGGTAGCTCTTGATTTTTTTGTAGCATCAGTTGGCAAAATATTTTTCAAATCTTCTGCTTCACTAATTATAAAATCATAAATATCAGCTTCCGTTTCTCTTGGTCTTTGTAAATAAGAAGCATCTCCACTAAAATCATAGGTAAGTGGTTCTAAAATTAAAGGGACTCCTCCCATGCGTTTCACCATTTCAAAGTAATAAGATGCTCTTAAAAAACGAGCTTCTGCCAAATAGCCATCTTTTACACTTTGTGCTAGATTTGATGCCGCACAACGTTCAGAAAAGAGATTTATCTCACGAATGTATCCGTAATCCCAAATACCCCAATCTCCATAACCCCAACCATTGTTTTGAAACTGAGGATAATCTCCTGCTTGCGACCAATACGCTACATTAAAACTGGACAGCGAACGCCAATCGGCAATATGTCCAAAGTCTACATATCTATTGTAAAGGTCTCCCAATACAGAAAGTACAGCATCCTCGTTTGAGAATATTTGATCTTGTGTCAAAATTGATGTTGGTGGTCGGTTTAAAAATTCCTCATCACTTTGGGAACAGCTCCAAACTACCAAACCAATTATTCCTAATAAAATTATTTGTTTTTTCATGTTAAATCAATTTTTTTATATAGATAAGTTTACACCAACATTAACGAATTTATTTTGTGGATACTGCAATCCGTTAGTGTCATTAACCTCTGGATCTATACCAAAGTCAGATAAGTTATCAATTGAGAACAGGTTATACCCATTTACATAGAATCTAGCTTTTTGTAAACCAAATCTTTCTAATAATACCTTAGGTAATGAGTATCCTAATTCAATTGTTCTGGCTCTTAAATAAGTTACATTATGCATCCAGTAAGTAGAGGGTTGTCCCCATCTATAGTTACTATGATATCCTGCATTATAGCGTAATGCTGGGTACTTGCCCGGAATCCAAGCACTATTAGGATCCGATGGAGTTGCTCTTTTCCATCTATCATTAAAAATAGTATTGAAAGCTCCTTGGTTTTGGAAAGCCCAACGAGTTTCCCATTCTTGTGCCCAAGAATATCCTGAACCTCCAGAGAAATCTGATGTAAAATCAAATCCTTTATAAGACATACGAATACTAAAACCAAAGTTGATGTTTGGTTGTTTTCCGAAATTATACCCTATTACCTTTTCGTCATATCCGTCGATTCTACCGTCACCATTTAAATCTTCATAAATTAAATCACCAGGCAATAACGTTCGGTTTCCTTGCCCATCTATATCTACAGTATAATTATTGATTTGTTCTTGAGATGTAAACTGTCCTACAGTATTATACCCCCATCTAATGTCATTATATCTTCCTTCAGATGAAGCTCTATATTCTTGGTAAGAGTTTTCAAATCTTGGTTTGTATGATTCTATGTTCTTACCTCTAGAATATGAGAAATTTCCAGATACTGTAAGATTAAAATCTCCAAAATTGTCATTGTAACTAACAGCTGTTTCAAAACCAGATTGCGCATCGCTTCTTAAGTTTTCTTGTGGTAATCCATATCCTAGTTCTGCAGGTACCAATACATCATATTTTGATTGTGGTAACCCAGTACGTAATCTATAGAAGTAATCATAAGATCCTGATATTTTACCATTCAATATAGAATAATCGAAACCGATGTCTGTTATTTTACTTTTAAACCAAGATAGGTTATCAATAATCTGACCTTTATCTCTTGCTGCAACAACTGGATTACCGTCTAAAATAACAGTACCAGTATTGTAGTTATAACCAGATAACCAATCATATGCTCCAAGACCAATGTCATCATCTCCAAGAACACCATAAGAACCTCTAATCTTAAATTCATTTAACCAAGTATCTTCACCTAGTATGTTTTTCATGAATTTTTCTTCCGTAAGTCTCCATCCAACAGAACCTGAAGGGAAGAAACCTTTTCTTTTGTTAGGCGCAAACTTCCAAGACTTATCCTGTCTACCAGAAAGTTCTAAGAAATATTTCTCCTTAAAGTTATAATTAAACTTACCAATGTATCCTATTCGTGCTTCATCAGCATCATAATCGTTAAAATCAACAACATTTGCGAAATAGATAAGAGGAAGAATATTTGTTTCAGGCACCGAGCGCATCCATTGGTTTTGATCACTTTGTTCTTGACGCTCAACTATTAAAAGCGCTTCTATATTATGATCATCTGCAAACGATTTTTTATACTGTAATTGACCTTGTGATAAGGTTTTTATAATTTTACGATTTCTACGCTCTCTCCATGGGTTAGAACTACCACCAGTAACATTGTAAGCATCGTTGGGTTCATCGTAAGTATAAGCGTCGTACGTATACTCATGGCCGTTTAACACCTGATCTGATATACCATAAGAATACATAGCTCTAGCCGTAAGGCCTTCTAAAACACCACCAAATTTATATTCACCAGAAAAAGTACCATTCATACCTCTCCAAGTATCGGTAGAATATCCACCTATTTTTTTGTTATGTAATGCCCAGTTGGTTTCGTTATGTCCTATATCGTTTAAATACTCAGGGTTGTCATTAGCATAAGGACGCTCAAATGGACGGTTACGTAAGATGGCAAAACGTGGTAGCCAATAATCATCAGCTCCTGGTATGCCAGGGTTATCGGTAACTTCTTTTCTAGCATTTAATATAACACCAATTTTAAGTCTGTCAGTGATATTAGCATCTAAATTGGCTTGTATATTATCACGCTTAAAATTAAATTCTGGACCTAAAACAGCTTCTTGGTTTGCTTTGGTTGCCGAAATATAATAGGTTATTTTATCCGATCCACCTGTAGTACTTACATTTATATTGTACAATGGAGCATCCTTTTTTATGATAAAGTCTTTCCAATTGAATGACTGATATCCGGCTTCTGTACCTGCTTGATATCTATCTAGTTCAGATTGGGTGATGCCTGATGTTCCAAACTCATTGTATTCTGCCTCCTGTTTTAACGACATGTATTGAAATGAGTCATTTAACGTTTCAGGGAATCTAGACCAGTTTTGTCCACCATAATAGGCATTAACATTTACTACGTTTTTGGTTCCTTTTTTACCACGTTTAGTAGTAACAACTACAACACCATTTGCAGCTCTAACACCATAGACTGCAGCTCCAGCATCTTTAAGAACCGATATGCTTTCAATATCGCTAGGGGCTAAATTATTGAATTGACCCGCATCTTGTTGAACACCATCTATAATATATAGAGGGTTACCCATGTTACGTATTTGAATGGCTGCACCAGCACCAGGTCTGCCATCAGGCATTTTAAAGGTAACACCTGAAATTTTACCTGCAAGACCCGAACTTACAGATGTACCTCCGTGTACATTTTCAAGATCTTCGGCTGTAACAGTTGAAATGGCTGAAGTAATAGATTTTTTCGATTGTGTAGAATACCCTACTACAACTATTTCATCTAAAACAGATAAATCCTCTGTTAAGGATACATTGATGTTTGATTGGCTATTTACAGTTACTTCTTCATTTTGAAATCCAATGTAACTAAATACTAATACAGCATCCGTAGCTACTTGGATACTATACTTTCCATCAAAATCAGTAGAAACACCTTTGGAGGTGCCTTTCACAATTATTGATACGCCTGGTAACGGAAACCCATCAGATATTGATGTAACATTTCCTGAAACATTAAGTTGCTCTTGTCCATAAGATTGACAAAATGCCAATAATAGACCTAGCAAGCCTGTTAGTTTAATTAATTTTTGTAAAGTTGTTTTCATGTTGTTTTCATTTTTCAATTAGTTAGTTTTGATTCATACTCATTTTAGTTTTAATAGCAAGTTAATTACTCTTTTTTAATATTATTAGGATGAAATTCAGGAGGATTTATTTAAAAAAGATAAAGTTTTGCGGTACAACTTCTCCTTTACTTTTAAACAAAACAATTTCATCTAAATAGTTATACTATAAATAATATGATAATAATTTATCAAAAGAATAATTTAAGATGCTATTTGTTGGTGTTTTGATAATACTTTCAAATAGAATATTTTTTGGCATAATTTTAACTATGTATATGTATCATTCTTTCATCAATACGGTTCGTAGAGCTGTATTCTTTGCTAAAACCCTTTTTTTGAAACAAAATGACGAACTGTAAGATGTTTTGATGAATTAAAAATTCTTATATTTCATTTAAAATAAATGGTTTGAAAAAAGGAAGAATAATTGTATTAATTTGTTTGTTTATTACTGGTGTAATTCATTGCCAAGATTATTACTTCAAACATTTTAAAGCTGAAGATGGACTATCACATAATACCGTTTTAAGCTCTATACAGGACAAGAATGGTTTTATGTGGTTTGGTACTAAAAATGGACTGAATAGGTTTGATGGTTCCTCGTTTAGGCTATTTCAAAATACCCCAGATGATCCAAAAAGTTTACAAGGAAATTATATAGAAACCCTTTATGAATTTGATAATGCTTTATGGGTGGGTACAGATAATGGATTATACTTGTATAATGAAGAAGAAGAAAATTTTGAGTTATTAGAAGGGACTATATCAAAAACTATTTTAGATATTAAGAATGATGATGAGGGCAATTTGTGGTATATAGCATCAGGCAGCATATGTAAATTTGATGCTATTGCTAAACAAACTACTATATTTTCAGTTAAAGAAGATAATTCTTCTGCCTCATCAATTATTAAAACTAATGACAATGAAATTTGGATTGCGGCAACTAACCGACTCCTTCATTATAATAAAGAAACTAATTCATTTGAAAGAATTGTTTTAAACATAGAAAAAAATATTAAGTTTCCTTTTAGAATTAATATACTTTTTAACTTAGATGATAACACTATTCTTTTAGGGACACAAAATCATGGCGTTTTAGCTTTTGATATAAAAGAAAAAAAAACAAAAAATTTAATCTCTAAAATTAAGGATGCCATTTATGTTAGAGATTTTGCTTTAAATGGAGAAAATGAATTATGGATTGCTACAGAGTCGGGAATTCATATCTATAATTTAAGGACAGAAGAATATGTTAATTTAACAAAGAATTATAATAATTCTTATAGTATATCAGACAATGCGGTCTATTGTTTAACAATAGATCATGAGGGAGGTATTTGGGCTGGAACCTATTTTGGAGGTTTAAATTATTACTCACCTCAGTATAGTCCATTTGAAAAATTCTTTCCAAAAACTTCTGAAAATTCTATTAGTGGAAATGCTGTTAGAGAGATACATCCAGACAAATATGGGAATTTATGGATTGGAACAGAAGATGCAGGTCTAAATAAATACAATCCAGAAACAGGTTTCTTTACTAATTTTGCATCTAAAGATCAAGGCGGTATCTTGTCGCATCATAATATTCATGGAGTTTTACCCAATGGAGATGCTTTGTGGGTTGGGTCTTTTGACCATGGCATAGACGTATTAGATATTAAAACTAACAACATAATAGAACGTTTTAATACTGGGGGGGCAAATAACTTAATAGATAACTTTGTTTTTTCATTGTATCAAACAAAAGCTAAAGATATTGTTTTAGTTACTCCCTCTGGTATTCAATTATTTAATACTGAAACTAAACGTTTTTTTCTCTTTGAAGGTTTTCCGAAGGGAATCTTTTATACTTGCTTTTTTGAAGACAATGAGGGTGGTTTTTGGGCAGGAAGTTACTCTGAAGGGTTGTTTTTTTATAACCCAATAAAAAAAGAAAAAAGGCATTTTGTACAAGACAAAACGGATCCTTTTGCTATAAGTAATAACCATATTAATGGCATATTTCAAGATAGCAATAAAAATATATGGGTTACTACAGAAAATGGATTGAATATTTTTGATGGGAAGAAAAGAATACAAAAAAAATATAGTACAAAAGATGGTTTTCCTAGTAATGCATTTTATTCTATACTTGAAGAAAACAAAACAGCACTTTGGTTAACAACTTCTAGTGGATTAGTTGAATTTAATCCAGAGAGTGATGAAAAAACAACGTATACAAAAGTAAACGGTTTGTTAAGCGATCAATTTAACTATAATTCGTCATATAAGGCTCCTGATGGGACTATGTATTTTGGCAGTGTAAACGGTATGATAAGTTTTAATCCCAAAAAATTTATTAAAAACACCCTGTCTTCTAAAGTCCTAATTACTGAACTACAAATAAATAACCATGAGGTTTTGGTTGGTGCCCAAAATTCACCGCTAAAAAAATCTATAACTTTTCTTGATGACCTTGTGTTAAAACCTTATGAATCTACATTTAGTTTAGATTTTACTACATTAAGTTTTGCTGGTTCAGAATCAATAGAATACTGGTATAAAATGGAAGGCATAAGTAACGAATGGATATCGTTAAAAAAGAACCATAAAGTATATTTTACAGAGTTGCCAGCAGGTGATTATAAATTCGCAGTTAAATCTTTAAACTATAATGGGGTTTTGAGTAATGAGTTTATTCCGTTGAATATTAAGGTTTTGCCAGTTTTTTGGAAAAGTAAATCAGCTTATTTTATTTATATTCTATTTTGTTTTCTATTTATTTCTTTAGCTTTTAGATTTTATCATAAAAGAACCGTAGCGACTAATAACCAGAAAATTAAGGAATTAAGTAATAAAAAAGAAAAAGAAGTATATCAAGCTAAGATTGAGTTTTTTACCAATATTTCACATGAAATACGAACACCTTTAACGCTAATAAAGAGTCCTCTAGATAAACTTATAAAGAAGGTAAAAGATATTCCAGAAATAAAAGAAAACCTTTTTATTATGGAAAAAAATACGTCTCGATTATTAGATTTAGTAAATCAATTATTAGACTTTAGAAAGACTGAAATGGAAAGTCTCAGTTTAACTTTTGTGGAGACTAATTTATCTAATTTAATAAAAAATACGCATCAGCGATTTACCGAAGCTATAACTGACAAAAATATTGATTTTGAGTTAGCCTTTGAGGAGACGGATGTCTATGCGTATGTAGATGCAGAGGCTATAAAAAAAATACTGAGTAACTTAATAGGGAATGCCATTAAATATGCAAAACATAAGATAATAATTACTTTGAAAACTAATGAAGAACAGGTTTTGTTAAAGATTCAAAATGATGGACAATTAATTCCTGCTCATTTACATAAAAAAATTTTTGAACCTTTTTTTAGAGTGTCTGAAGTTGAGAACCAAACAGGAACAGGTATTGGTTTAGCATTAGCGCATTCATTAACAAAATTGCATCAAGGTGATTTAAGGTTAAGTGTAGAGTATTTGAAATGGAATACGTTTATATTACAGTTACCTATTCATCAGGAAAAAGAATTCAAGATGCGCTCTAAAAGAGATGTTAAAGATGAGGATTCTACTTATGAATTAAAATCAGAGGTAGATAGCGGGAATAATAAGCTTAAGATTTTGTTAGTGGAAGATAGTTTAGATCTTTTAGATTTTTTATCTAAAGATTTAAATGATATTTATAATGTATTTAAAGCAATTAATGGTGAAGAAGCCTTAAAAATAATAGAGAAGGAAAACATTCAGTTAATTATAACAGATGTAATGATGCCTATTGTAAATGGATATGAGCTTTGTAAAATAGTAAAATCGTCACTAGAAACTAGTCATATTCCCGTTGTTTTTCTTACTGCTAAAAATGCATTAAATGCTAAAATTGAAGGATTAGAATCTGGAGCAGATGCGTATATAGAAAAACCTTTTTCTATACCGCATTTAAGAGTACAAATTAGTAATTTGATAAATAATAGAAAAAATGTTTTATCTCATTACACAAGCTCTCCATTAGCACATCTTAAGAGTATAGCTCTAACAGAAACAGATGAAACATTTATAAAGAAATTAGATGAAGTTATTTTTCAAAATATTTCAAATGCAGATTTAAGTGTAGAAACTTTAAGTGAAATAATGAATATGAGTCGCTCGACACTTTATAGGAAAATTAATGAGATGTCCGATTTAAGTCCAAATGAATTAATAAAAATTGCTAGATTAAAGAAGGCTGCAGAATTACTCCAAAAAGGGGATTATAAAATTTATGAAGTTGCAGAAATGGTTGGATATAATTCACAAACTAGCTTTGGTAGAAATTTTCAAAAGCAATTTAATATGACACCAACCGAATATATTAATTCATAAATGTAAAATGAATATCATGTTTTAAACTATTTCCTAATTAAAAGTTTCTCCCAAATTGGGTATAGGTAGGCTTAATATTTTTTTGGTTTTTTGGTCTTTCGTAAAGTAATTTATCTTAATTAATTGTATCGTTTTTTTTGCAAAGGAAATACTGTCAATTAAGATCTGTAAGCCTTTTAAGGTGTTTTTAAAAAGTGTTATTGTTTTATTTAAAATGAGAACATTAATGTGTTTGGTAAATTTGTCAAAATAAGGTTTTATGAGATATGTATACGTCAGTCTAATTATAATATTGACACATATTGATGAATAATAAAACTGTATGAAGTTATTAGATTTTATTTAATTAATAAATTTACTGTGATGAAATGCTTTATAACCAATAGCTAATACAAATACTCATCAAACAACTAGATTGACTTACATATACTACAAAAACTAAAACAATGAATTTGCAAAAACACACATTTGGACTATGGATGTTGGTACTATTTATGTATCCCATTTTTACGACACATGCTCAAAAAAATAAAACACTTTTTAAGCTTTTATCTACATCACAATCGGGAATAGATTTTAATAACCAACTTTTTGAAAGTGATACGCTTAATATTTTAAATCAAGCAAATATTTATAATGGAGGAGGAGTAGGTATTGGCGATTTTAATAATGATGGACTCATGGATGTTTATTTTGCTGCCAATATGGTATCAAACAAATTATATCTTAATAAAGGATCCATGAAGTTTGATGATATTACAAAAAGGGCTAATGTTGACGGGCAAGGTAGATGGTGCACAGGTGTGGCAGTAGTTGATATTAATGGTGATGGTTGGCAGGATATTTATCTGTCAGCTTCCTTCCGAAGCGACCCAAAACGCCGCACCAATCTTTTGTACATTAATAAAGGTTTAAATAAAAAAGGCATTCCTGTATTTAAAGAGTCGGCAGCAGATTATGGACTAGCTGATAGTGGTTTTAGTACCCAAGCATATTTTTTTGATTATGATAAAGATGGTGATTTAGATATGTATCAAGTAACTAATGAAATATACGATTCAAAAACCCCTATTTATTATAGAGCCAAATTAACTGATGGCACCGCTGAAAATACAGATCGTTTGTATAGAAATAACGGTAATGGAACGTTTACGAATGTTTCAAAAGAAGCGGGAATTACGATTGAAGGTTGGGGACATGCAGCATCCATTACGGATGTTAATTTGGACGGGTGGCCAGACATTTATGTAGCTAATGATTTTATATCTAATGATTTGTGTTACATAAATAATAAGAACGGAACATTTACAAACCGTTTAGATGCCTACTTTAAGCATACCGCTTGGAATGCAATGGGTACAGATGTGGTGGATATTAATAATGATGGATTTGTAGACGTTATTTCTCTAGAAATGCTTCCTGAAAACAACTTGAGAAAAAAGAGAATGCTAAGTGGTAATGAGTATTATAATTATATCAATAATAATCAGTTTCAATACAATCATCAATACGTTCGTAATATATTACAAATTAACAGTGGGCCAACACCAAATGGACATCCTGTTTTTGACGATTTGGGATTCATGGCAGGCATCTACCAAACCGACTGGAGTTGGTGTCCGTTAGTAGCAGATTTTGATAATGATGGCTATCGTGATTTGATTATAACCAATGGACTTCCTCGCGATGTCACAGATCTTGATTATATTGCTTATGATAATGGGCAAAGTGGTAGCTCGCAAAGCTATACACTTGCATTAACCGATTCACTTCCTGTTGTAAAACTAGCAAACTACGCTTATAAAAATACAAATGGAATTATTTTTGAGGATACATCAAAAAAATGGGGATTAGATGCTTTATCATTCTCAAATGGGGGTGTTTATGGAGACCTAGATAACGATGGCGACTTAGATGTTGTTATCAATAATATTAATGGGCAAGCCTTTGTATATGAGAATACTTTAAATAAAAAAAATCAACAACTTACGGTTCGTTTTGTGGGTGCTAAAAATAATGAAGGAGGTATTGGAGCAACTTTACGAATTTATTACGGCGACAATCAGCAACAATATTACGAGCATTACCCAACACGCGGTTATTTATCAACAGATGATAATAGAGCTCACTTTGGATTAGGAGATATAAAGAAGATAGATTCTTTGTTGGTAAGCTGGCCTGATGGTAAAGAGCAAACCCTTAAAAACCTTGCTCTAGGTAGAGAAATAACAGTTTTACATAAAAATGCTATTGAAGAATTTCAGAAAAAAGAAGATTCTTATGCTTCCTCTGTTTTTAAAAATGCAACAGCAAGTTATGGTATAGATTATAAACTAAAAGAAACTGATTTTGCTGATTATAATATACAAAGCACCTTGCCACATAAATTAAGTCAATTTGGACCTGGTGTTGCCGTTGGGGATATAGATAATAATGGGTTTGAGGATTTTTATATTGGAGGGTCGTCAGATAATCCTGGTGTGTTTTTTATGCAGGACTCCAATGGTAAATTCACTATGGATTCATCAAGGTTTTCTCAAAAAGAAGATGTTTTATATGAAGATATGGGGGCGCTACTATTTGATGCAGATAATGATGCCGATCTTGATTTATATCTTGTAAGTGGTAGTTATGAAATACCAAAAAACCACAGTATTAGTAATGACCGGTTTTTTTTAAACGATGGTAAAGGCATTTTTACAAGGGCTGATAATATTCCTAAAGATTTAACCAACGGTTCTTGTGTTAAAGCAGCAGATTTTGATGGTGATGGCGATTTGGATCTTTTTGTTGGTGGAAGGGTAGTTTCGGCTGGTTATCCAGCAGCTCCAAAAAGTTTTATATTGAAAAATGAAGGCGGAAAATTTGTAGACGTAACCGATATTTATTTTCCTGGTTTAAAAAATATTGGTATGATTACCGATGCGTTGTGGAGTGATTTTGATACAGATGGAAAACCCGATCTAATTTTAACAGGGGAATGGATGCCCGTTACTTTTTTTAAAAATATGGGACCCTCTTTTGTTGAAGTAAATACAGGTGTTAAAGAACAAGTAGGTTGGTGGAACAGTTTGGTTTCTGGAGATTTTGATAATGATGGGGATATCGATTATTTGGCTGGAAATTTAGGAACAAACACTAATTACACAGCTTCACCGCAAGAACCTTTAACAATTATAGCGAACGATATTGATGGCAATGGCTCCATGGATCCCATGGTATTTTGTTATATGAAAGGTGATGATGGCATACGTAAATCTTTTCCTGTGGCTTCAAGAGATGATATGGTAGCTCAAATATTGCCCATGCGAAAAAAGTTCCCTACATACAAATCCTATGGATTGGCAACCATAGATGAGGTAATGAGTGAAGCCAATAAGAAGGATGCTATTATTTTAAAAGCTACAGAGATGCGAAGCTCTTATATTGAAAATAAAGGTAACGGAACATTTGAAATTAAACCTTTGCCGTTACAAGCACAGGAAGCACCAGTATATGGCATGACTGCCGTTGATGTAGATAATGATGGTAATCTTGATGCGATACTAGTTGGAAATGACTATGGAATGGATCCTTATAGTGGTAGGCATGATGCTTTTACAGGTTTATGTTTAAAAGGTGATGGTGCTGGAAACTTTAAAGAGATGCCTTTAGCAGAAACTGGTTTTTTTGTGCCTAACGATGCAAAAGGATTAGCTACCATACATACTGCCAAAAACGAAGACGTGCTAATTGCTACCCAGAATCAGAGTGATTTGTTGGTATTTAGCAGAAATGACGAAAAGAATAAGCATATTATTAAGTGGATTGATCTTAAAGCTGATGATTTTACTGCAGATATTGTTTATAATGATGGCAGTAAAAAACGATTGGAATTTTATTATGGTTCTACTTATTTGTCGCAATCATCACGTAAATTGGCTATAGAAAAAAATGCTAAAAAGATTACGATCACTAATTTTAAAGGAAATAAAAGAGATGTATTATGAAGAAGTTATTTTTAATGGGGTTTATTTTTTTAGGATTTTATACTTCTAGTAAAGCAACACCAAAAAATTGGAAAGCTACAATTGAAGATGCAGATTATGTACATCGAGCCATTAAACAAGTTACAGATGTTATGGTCTATGATATTTATTCACCGCCTGTTACAAGTCGTACCTATGCTTATATATCGGTTGCTGCATACGAAACGCTCATTCAGTCGAATGATTCTTATAGGAGTTTTGCAGGACAATTACATGGATTAAAACCAGCTCCCGTACCCGACGGAAAAAAGGAGTATAGCTTCACTTTAGCAGCAGTGCATGCTATTCTTACTACTGGAAAATCTTTTGTTATTTCAGAAGAACGGATTGATGATTTTGAAAAAGCAATACTACAAGAATTCAAAGACAAAGGTATATCCGATAATGTGTTTAAAAATTCATTGGAATATGGACAGCAGGTTGCTGAACATATACTGGCATGGGCAGCTAAAGATAAGTATAAAGAAACCAGGTCATTACCACAATACGCAGTTAGTAATGATGCTGCTTCTTGGAAACCGACACCCCCTGCTTATATAAAAGCTATTGAGCCACATTGGAATAAGCTAAGAACCTTTATGATAGATTCTGCAGCACAATTTAAACCAATAGTACCTCCAGCCTTTTCGCTTGAGAAAAGTAGTGTGTTTTATAAAGATGTGGACGATGTATACAAGCAGGTGAAATCTAATACCGAAGAGCAAATTGCAATAGCTAAGTTTTGGGATTGTAATCCTTTTAAAATGAATGTTAGAGGGCATGTCATGTATGCTACAAAAAAAATATCCCCTAACGGACATTGGATGAATATTACATCGTTAGTATGTAAACAAGCAAATGCGAATGCATTAGAGTCTGCAGAGGCTTATGCTACACTTGCAGTAACCTTGGCAGATGCTTTTATTAGTTGCTGGGACGAAAAGTATAGAAGTTCTGTTATTAGACCAGAAACCTATATTAATAAATATATGGATGCCAACTGGTTGCCAGTTTTGCAAACGCCTCCTTTTCCCGAATATACAAGCGGGCATAGTGTAGTGTCGTCTAGCGCAGCAATTATACTAACTAAATTATTCGGTGATAATTTTGCTTTTTCAGATTCTTCTGAATTAGAATTTGGATTACCAACTCGACATTTTAAATCGTTTAGAGAAGCAGCTAATGAAGCCGCAATAAGTAGATTCTATGGAGGGATTCATTATATGCCTGCCATTGTAAATGGTCAAGATGAAGGGTTTGCTATTGGGTATTATTTTTCAAAGTATTTAAAAACAAGAAAATAGTTGGAAAAATAAGAATTCAGTTTTCAATATTAAAAATGAGTTTATTAATTTGATTTATATTTGAGGATATTAATGTTTAATAAGTTTAAAATAATAAGGGTTGAAAATAAAAAAAACATATATAAAAAGTATTAAAATGCTAAATAGAACTCATTTTGTGAACATGGTTTTTCGTAAATATAATACAGGTAATTTATTTAGTTCATGGTTTGTATGGGCAAATATTCTTTTTGGAGAACTTCTCTGGAATGTTTTTAAAAAACAACCAGAGACACAAAATTTATGATTAGATTTTGGTATTATTTACTTTCTAGGTTCGTTTTAAGATTTTCAAAGTCATATTTCCAAATTATAACTTCTGTTGTTATAGGAATCATTTTTGTTAATTATGACCTACAAGCACAAACAACCTGTTCTTTAGGAGATTCTGTATTTGTTGAGAATTTTGGTTCAGGAAATGCCCGATTAGGGCCTTCGCTAAATCAAGATCCAATCAATGATCTTCATCCAAATTTTAGACCAGCTAACTTATATGACTATGAAGGGTTTTCTCATATTGGTTTTGAAGAATATGGACTTATTAAAACAGGACAAGATGCAGGAGCGTCTCCAGGTGATGCTAGTTTTAATGATAATTTCCCAGATCACACACCAGATGAGATAGACAATGGACTTGGATATTTTTATTACGGTGATGCAGGCGAAGAATTAAATATTTTTTATGCACAAAAAATTAGTGGTTTGTGTGACGATATTGAATATGAGCTTTCAGCGTGGTTTGCTAATACTAACAGAGCCGATTTTGGTCCCATTGAGCCAAATGTTAAATTGATTGTAGGTTTTACTGATATTAATGATAATAATATTGGGGCAGTAGTAGAAAATAATTCAGGAACAATAACAAGTGCGAACCCTAGATGGAAACGTGCTAGTATCGTTTTTACAGTGCCTTCTGGAACAGAAAATATTTATTTTATGTTAAAGAATAATGTTTCAGGGTTTACAGGTAACGATCTTGGAATTGACGACATAGAAGTAAGACCTTGTGGGCCACAAATTGATATTATAAATCAATTAACAAGTAATATTATTAATAATGAGGCTTTCTGTATAACCAATAGCAATGATAGAACTATAAACCTATCTGCCAATATTCCTAGTAGTTTTGTCATGCAATGGGAAGAATCAACAATCCTAGATATATGGACAGATATTGTAAATGAAACATCAAATACCTTAAATTATACCATTCCTGAAAATGTAACATCATCACATAGGGTAAGACTCAAGTTTGCACATAACTCAGCTAATTTGCTTAACACAAAATGTCATTTTTTTACAGAAGAAATCACCTATAATCAAACGTATGCTTATACAGCTTCAGAAATAGAATTATGCGATAATTTAGATGATGGTGATGATTTTAATGGTATTGTACAAACGTTTAATTTAGAAAGTCAAACCAATACTATTTTAGGTGCGCAATCTGCATCAGATTATACGGTTACTTATCACCTTTCACAAGCTGATGCAATAGCCGGTGCTGGAGTATTAACAAGTCCTCATGCAAATACCTCAAGTCCCAACTTGCAAACCATTTATGTTAGGGTTGAAAATAACACATCGAGTTGTATAAATACCAACTTAAGTTTTAATATTATTGTTAATCCGTTACCTGTTGCAAATCCCGTTTCTAATTTAGAATTTTGTGATGACGATACTGATGGTGACAATAGAAATGGTATTGTTCAAATATTTGATTTAGAAGCTCAGACAGCAGCAATATTGGGGTCTCAATCTCCATCAGATTTTACAGTTACTTACCACGTATCCGTTGCAGATGCCGTTTCTGGTTCTGGAGCTCTTGTAAGTCCATATGCCAATACTTTAAGTGCTAATCTGCAAACCATTTACGCAAGAATTACAAATACAATAACAGGTTGTGTAAACCCTTATTTAACGTTCGATTTAATTGTAAATGCATTGCCTTTTGCTGAATCCATTTCAGATTTAGAAGTTTGTGATAATTTAGATGATGGCAATGATACCAATGGCATTATTCAAACGTGGAATTTAGAGAGCCAAACGGCTTCTGTTTTAGGAACACAACCTTTTACTGATTATACAGTTACTTATCATCTTTCTTTAAACGATGCCGAATTAGGTAATAATGCGCTTTCAAGTCCGCATACAAATACGGCTAGCCCAAACAATCAAACCATTTATGTAAGAGTTGAAAATAACACAACAAATTGTGTAAACGCATTCGCTACATTCAATTTAATAGTACATCCGTTACCTGTAATTAATTCTCCTGTTGTTTTAATTCAGTGTGACGATGACAACCTTACAACACTTGGCTTTAGTCCTTTCAATTTAACAGAGGCCAATAATGAAATTTCAGCCAATGCTATAAATGAAACATTTACTTATTTCTTAACGCAGGGAGCTGCTATTTCTGGTAATATTGCAAGTTCTGATTTTATTAATAACCCAACAACTTTTGAAAATAGAACCATAAGTTCTGATGTAGTTTGGGCAAGAATTGAAAGCATATTTGGTTGCGCTAGAGTGTCTCAAATTCAACTCTATGTGTCAACCACAGTCATTCCTTCAAGCTTTTTAGTAACCTTTAATCAATGTGATGATTTTCTGGATATAAATGGCATAGATAATGCCAATAATGATGATAGAGATGGGGTGGCAACATTTGATTTTAGTAGCGTAGATAGTACTATTTTAAGCTTTATTCCGCTTGGTCAAAACCCGCTGCCTCCAAGATATTTTAGAAATGAAGCCGATGCCTTAGCTGAAGTAAATGAAATTATAGATATTTCAAATTATAGAAATATAGGATATCCAAATTCTCAATTTATTTATGTGCGCGTGGATAGCAATATTGCTAACGACTGTTTGGGTTTAGGGGCTCATATTCTTTTAAATGTTGAGCCTTTACCTATTGCAAACCCTGTTGCAATTACTAGACAATGTGACGATGATAATGATGGCGAATACCCTTTTGATACGTCTCAAATTGAAAGTAATTTATTAGGTTCTCAAAACCCTTCGGATGTTACTGTTGAGTATTTTGATGAGTTTGGAAACCCATTACCAAGTCCATTGCCAAATCCATTTTTAACGGCTAGTCAAATGATAACAATTAGAGTTACAAATAATACAACTTCAGATCCTGATGGTCCATGTTATGATGAAACCACTTTAGAATTTATTACTGATGTACGGCCTATTGCAAACTCAATGACTCCTTTTGTTGTATGCGATGGAGATTTTGGTGATATTGATGATGATGGATTATACGCTTTCAACACTTCAAATATTGAAAATACTGTTTTAGGTACTCAAACAAATATGAATGTATTTTATACGTATCAAGATGAAAACGGAGCTTTGATTGATAGTGTTATGTCGTTATCAAACCCTTTAATTTCTGGTTCGCAAACCATTACGATTGATGTTGTTAATCCACTAAATGCTGTATGTATTGCTTCAACAACTATTGATTTTGTTGTTAATACGTTACCTGAGTTTTCAATTGAAACACCGCAAATTGTATGTTCCTCAGACCCAACATTTACAATTGTTTTAGACCCTTTGGAATACAATTCGTCTGAAATTTTTACTTATGAGTGGGTTAATGAAACAGGAACATCTCTTTCTAATGACGACACATTAATAGTGTCTATTTCTGGAACCTATTTTGTAACCTTAACAAAAACAGACGGGACTGGTTGTTCTAGAACTAGAGCTGTTTTTGTTAATGCTTCAGAATTAGCTACCATTACCCAAGATGATATTACTATTGTAGATATGTCAGAAAATAATACAATAGCTATAAATGAAGCAGGTCTTGGTTTAGGTGACTATGAATATGCTTTAGATGATGCCTTTTCTTCTTACCAAGATGAACCGTTTTTTGACCGTGTTAAGGGAGGTGTTCATACCCTTTTTGTAAGAGATAAAAAAGGTTGCGGAACAGTTTCTATTGATGTTTCAGTTATAGATTATCCTAAGTTTTTTACTCCGAATAATGATAGTTTTAATGATTTGTGGCAGATACGAGGTATTAATGCTCAATTTCAGCCACAAAGTGATATTTATATTTTTGATCGCTATGGAAAACTATTGAAGCAACTTAACCCTCTCTCTAGTGGTTGGGATGGTACTTTTAATGGTAATATATTGAGCTCAGACGATTACTGGTTTAAAGTGTTACTTCAAGATGGTAGAGAATTTAAAGGACACTTTTCTTTGAAACATTAACCATTTTATTTAAGTACAGTAATAAAATTGCAAAAAAACTGCATAATGATTTAACGATTGATGACATATATTATCAGATACATGATAATTATCAGATTGGAAAATGAATCAATTAAACCTATGCACGCTCTTTATTTTGAAATTAGTATTTAATGTTTAAAAGGGCATTTTTGTATAAGCCTGAAGATTTAAAGATGATATGAAAGCAGGCAAAGTTGCTGCTTTGCTAAAGTAATCAATGCATATTTTGTCTTCAGAAAGTATTATCCCATAAACTGTATGCGTTTTAAAACCTCAGGTAAATACTTTATTGAGATGTTAATTGTAAATTTTCTAACTTAATCATTAAAACATCATGTGATTCAATTTTAGCTTTTAAGTTACTCTTGGTATTTCCTAAATTTATTTGATTAAATAAGTCTCTTATTTTATAGGTGTGTTTTTTTTGATTTAAATGTTTAGCATTTACGTCATCGGCAATATCATGTTTGTTCCAATCAAAATTGATAGTAGTTGCTACATCTTTCATATTAACAAATACCATCGCCCAAGCATTGTTGTTAAGAGGTTTTAGCCAAATTTCTAAATTATTTTCATTTGAAAAACGAAATCCTTGAATACCCAATTTATCTTGATTTATTTCAATGACTTCTTTATTTGTAAGGGTTTTTATAGTTTCTTTTGATGCTGCTCTTAAATCATTACCCATAATTAATGGAGAAGCCAACATGCTCCACATTGCAAAATGACTTCTATCTTCCGCTTCTGTCATGCCATTACCAACTTCCATCATATCAAAATCGTTCCAATGCCCTGGTCCAGCTATTTTACGAATATCTTTTCGCATATTAATGATTTTCCAAACACCCCAAGAAGACCATGAGCCATGACCAACTTCACAGTCCCAACAATTAATGATGTCACCTGTTACTCGCCATAAATGGCCAACATCTTTTGCCCATTTCCAAGGTTCATTGTCCCCCCATTCACAAATACTAAAGACCATAGGTCTTCCAGCACTTTTTAAGGCGTCTCTCATCGTTATATATGAGCCTTCTGCATTTAATTTTTCGGTATTACACCAATCGTATTTTAAATAATCTACATCCCATGAAGCATATGAGCGAGCATCTTGATATTCGTAACCTCTACTTCCTGGGTAGCCAGCACAGGTTGTTGAACCAGCACAATTATAGAGCCCAAATTTTAATCCTTTTGAATGTACATATGCTGCTAAGGCTTTCATTCCACTAGGGAATTTTTCTGGATCTGCTATTAAATTACCGTTAGCATCTCGTTCTTTGGCCATCCAGCCATCATCTAGAACAATATATTCATATCCAGCATCTTTTAAGCCTAGTTCAACAAATTTATCAGCAATATCTTTTACTAATTGTTCATTGATGTCTGTTCCAAAAGTATTCCAGCTATTCCATCCTAAAGGAGGGGTTTCGGCTAGCCCTTTAAATTTTTGAGCTTGTATTGTTATTGATACTAAAAGCAAGAGTATAAAAACGTTTTTTTTCATAATTACAATTATAAATAAAAACCCTAAACTAATTTTACATTTAGGGTTTTCGTTAATTAATAAACAAATCCAAATATTTATTTTAAGAAAAAACCAAAATTATCGAAATAATACTCTCCGCCATTTCCAGTAAATTCTTGAAAAGAGATATTTTGTACATGACCAGCATTGAGCAAATCGGCCCAAGTAAAATAATACTCTTTCCATTCTGATGTAAGGTCAATAATAGGGGCTGTGTTATCATCCCAATTACCATTAAATACTAGTTTTATTTTAGAGCCATCAGGACCTTTTAAAGACATTCTAATACCGCCATAGTCAGCAATTTGATCATCCCAACCCCATTCTCCTTGAACATTGTCCCAGCCACCCATATTTTTTTTGAAATATGTTGTTCCTTGGCTAGCAGTGGCGTCAGTTTCATAAGTATGATTATTCCATGATGCAACATCCCAACCATTATACCATACGTCATCATAAATAGCTGTTCCAACTGCATAAGTAGAGGTTACTGAGCCCGAAATAGTAGTTACAGTAATATATTGTTTATCAGATCCAGATGGTGCTTTTACTACAATATCAGTTAATGTGTTTGAAATCACTTGAGCTTCAGTTGTTCCAAAAGTAACAATAGGATCTAAAAAGAAATTTCCATAAATTGTAATTTCATCACCTTCATTTGCATTTACTGGATTAAAACCTCTTAACATTTGTGGTGCTGGCGGAGCAACCACGAATGTGTGAATTGCTGAACCTGATTTTGTTACAACTATTAATTCATTTGATCCATTTTCGTAAGGTGTGTTTTGATCAATAGTTACAAAAATATTGTTATCAGTAACTAAAGTTGGGTTGAAGTATGTATCCGTATCATTAAAATAGATTTTTTCAAGAGTTGTAAAACCTGATCCTTGAATAATATACATATTATTTGCGTAACCAATGGTTGTTGGTGTTAAACTTCCTGCTTCCGCTCTACTTACTGTATTAATAATAGGAGAATCGAAGGAGATGCTATCGCTTTCATCGTTTGAACAAGATGATAGAAAACTTACAAATATTGACGCTATTGTAAAAAAGCTCAATACGTATTGTATTTTTAAATTTTTCATAGTCATTTTATTAATATTAATTAAAAGTATAAGGAACTGGTGCGTCTAATAACTTTGGATTTTTTGCAACGTCATTATCAGGGTAATCCATGAAGAAATCGTTTGCAGCGTGGTCTGTAGAATACACAGGTGTGAAATAGAGAGCACCATTTCTATCTCCTCTATTTTGGGCAGACATAATAGTAATGGCATCAGCTTTATCAATTCTTCCCAGATCAAACCAATAATCACCCTCAAAACACAATTCTAATCTTCTTTCGTTAAAAATATCTTCAAAAGTTATTGAAGTTAAGCTAGATAAACCGGCTCTGTTTCTTACGGCATTAAAAGAACTTAATGCAGCAGTATCAGAAGTACTGGTCCCACCAGCTAAAATAGCTTCAGCATGAATTAATAGTAATTCTGCATAGCGCATGATATAAGTATTATTATCCATCATTGCCCAAGCATCTACAGGTCCGGTTGCATCAGATTTTACACCAAGACAATATTTTTTAATGCCTCCTCCAGAACCTTGTGCATTGTCTTCATCTGGAACGGTAAATCCTAAACCAATAGATGTGTTCATATTTGGATAAGTATCACCAACAGTCATTACTGTTTCATGCTTTCTTAAATCGCCAGCAGCATACAACGTTAGTACCTCTTGTGAGGGTCCAAATACACCACCATAAGAAGCATTTGATGTTGAAACGGTAGAAGAACTAATTCCAAACTGAGTATTACAATTATTAGCAGAACCATAGTTTCCATCGCCTTTCCATTGAATGGCAAAAATGGACTCTTCATTGTTGTTATGGTTGTAAGTAAACAAATCGGCAAATGATTTTGAAGGCAATTGGCTTCCTCCTAGCAGTTTAAATTCACCACTATTAATGACTTCTTCGGCCATTAATTTTGCGTTTGGATAATCTTTTTGGTATAAATAAACTTTAGCAAGTAATGCCTTTGCAGAACCTTTAGAAACATGTCCGTTTTCGCCATAGTTTGTTCCTCTGTTTTTACTTACTAATTTATCTATTGCAGCTTGATAGTCGCTTATAATTAATTTATAAATATCAGATTCAGGATTTGTATTTATGTATGGGTCATTAGAGTAGTCTAAGTTGTTCTCAATAATTGGAACTGGCCCCCACAAGCGTACTAAATAAAAGTAAGCAGTAGCTCTCATAAAATATGCTTCGCCTATTGTATTATCAATTACATTTTGGTCTACAGCAGATCCTACTCTAGATTCTAAAAAATTGATTAGAGCATTTGCTTGAGCAACGTTTGCCCATAAAGATGCCCAACCATTAGCTAATTCAGGATCACTTCCATTCAAAGCAAAAGTTCTTAAGCCACTAACATCAGGCGACCCAGAATACATATTTCCAGAACCAACTTCTAGTGCCCAAAAAAACTTATTACACAGTTGAAACCAAGTTCTGCTGTACATTCCATTTGTTGCAGAAGCCACTTGTGCATTAGAATTATAATAAGCATCTAAACTTATTGTATCCTCAGGAGGTCTGTCTGTAAATTCAGCGGAACACGAACAAAAAGCTAAAAACAGTATTGCTACACTAAGCAATTTATATGCGTTAAAAAAAGTTTTATTTTTCATTTTCTTATTTTTTTTAAAATTCTATGTTTACACCAATTGAAAAGGTTCTTGGAGATGGATATCTTCCGTTGTCAATACCTGTTAAAAGTGGACTTTGATTGAACGAGCCAATTTCAGGGTCATAACCAGAATAATTGGTGAAAGTATATAAGTTTTGGGCAGACCCATAAACTCTTAATCTAGATATTTTAAGCTTTTCTAAAATATCTTGTGGTAAAGAAAAGCCAAACGTTAGGTTTTGTATTCTTAAGTAAGAACCATCTTCAAGATAACGACTAGATATTAATAAATTATTGTTTGCAGAATTAGCAATTGGTCTAGGTATATCTGTATTTGTATTTGTTGGAGTCCAATAGTTTGCTGCTTCAATAAATTGGTTTTCATATAATGAAGCATTCGTAGTACCAGCCCTTTTTGTTAAATTCATAATATCATTACCATAAGAACCTTGTAAGAATAAAGATAAATCAAAGTTTTTATACTTAATGTTATTTGTGAAACCAAACGTAAAATCTGGATGTGGACTTCCTATTAATGTTTTGTCTGCCGCGTCTATGACACCATCAGGAACACCATTTGGTCCGCTAAGATCCTTATATTTTACATCACCTAAATAAGTTTCACCAGCATCTGTTCCTACGGGTTGGCCAAATTGTATGGGGGCATTATTTAAATCTGTTAAATCATTGAAAAGGCCTTCAGAAACATAACCATAGAACATCCCAATTGGTTGTCCAACAATAGTATTTGTAACAACTACAGGTTGATATCCATTGGTGTTTACTTGTTGGGTTAAAACAATACCGTCTTGAATTTTTACTAATTTATTTGAATAATGTGAAAAATTCAAAGACGTATTCCAATTAAAATTTTCATTGCTTCTCAAATTATATCCTAAAGTAATTTCATACCCTTTATTTTGCATTGTTCCTAGGTTTGAATATGGTGCCGAAATGCCGCCATATTGACCACCGCCTCCAGTTAAATAATCTGGTAGTGGTACTTGAAATAGGAATCCTTCAGAAACTTTATCATACATATCAAAACTAGCAGAAAGATTTCCATCAAATAAAGTAAAATCAATACCTCCGTTAGTTTGATTTAATGATTCCCAAGTTAAATTTGGGTTTGGAGAGTTAGATACTAAAAAACCACTTCCTAAGCCTGAATTTTGTGCGCCTAACAAGGCGGTATATCTGTTGTTTTCTATTTGTTGGTTACCCGTTTCGCCGTATCCAATTCTAAATTTAATATTGTTAATATATTTTTGTGTGCCTTCCATAAATGATTCATTAGATAATTTCCATGAACCAGATATTGCTTTAAATATCCCAGTTTGGTTATCTGTTGTTGGATCAAACTTAGATGAAGTATCAGCTCTTATAGAAGCTGTTAAACTGTATTTGTTATCTAAACTATAAATTAAACGACCAAAATAAGATGAAAGCGATGCACTACCTTTATAGCCAGTTACGGTATTATTATCTGCGTTAGCTAAGTTTATAGTATGATTTTCATTTGTTTGAAAATCATTTGAAGATGTTATAATTCCTTCCCAATGGCTATCATTTGCTTCCTGACCTAATAATACTGTAAAACTATGTTTACCTATTGATTTATCGTAAGTTAATAAATTTTTAAAGTTTGTTGAGTACCAATTTTGATTTCTAGTATCTAAATCTGCAGTAAGATTTACTTGAGAGCCCCATTTATATGATGGTCTAAAATCTTCATTTTGTGAAAACTCAGTATTAGCAGAAATCTCTACACGGTATTTTAATCCTTCTATAATTGAGAGTTCAGCATAAACATTTCCTAAAAAGTTTTTTCTTATTAATGTATTTTCTCTTGTTAAAGCTTCTGCAACAGGATTGTAATACGTTACACTTTGATCTGAACTTGGTGGTCCTGCAAATGTGCCATCAGCATTTCTTACCGGAATATCTGGAGATTGCAACAATGTGTTGCTGATTAAACCAGTAAAACTTTGATTTACAGTAACTTTTTCATTAGTTATACCAGAGGTTAAATTTGCACCAACCTTTAACCAGCTTTTAACTTTAGCGTCTGTATTTAGTCTTATAGTATATCTTTTAAGTCCTGATCCTATAATTGTTCCTTCTTGATCTAAGAACCCAGCAGACAAATAATAATTTATGCCTTCTTTTGCTCCAGAAAAAGATAATTGGTGATTTTTAGCAATTGCAGTTCTATAAACTTCGTCTTGCCAATCAGTTCCTGATCCTAATAATTCTGGATGAGAAAACTCTGGACGTGTTTCAAATCCATAAAGATTTGCCAATGCTGTTTTGTTTTCAGCAAACTGTTGCAAATTCATGACATCAAGACTTTTATAATTAGATATTATGGAGGTGTAACCTTCATACGCAATCTTACCACTACCTGTCTTTTTTCCAGATTTTGTTGTAATAATAATAACACCATTAGCTCCTCTTGATCCATAAATAGCAGTTGCCGAAGCATCTTTTAGAATATCAATGTTTTCAATATCATTAGGATTAATCATTGATAATGGGCTAACGGCATTATTTCCATTTCCTCCTGTAGAAGAGAACCCATCTTTACCTACTAAAGGTTGTCCGCTTGTTGATTTTCCTGTTGCATCTCCCGAAATAGGAACCCCATCTATAACATAAAGAGGCTCATTTGTTCCGGTTAAAGAAGTTGTTCCTCTAATACGAATTGAAGCTGCTCCACCTGGCGAACCTGAATTACTAGTGACGCTAACACCTGCGGCTTTACCTTGAAGCATCTGATCTAAAGATACTTGTTTTAAGTCTTTTAAATCCTCCGATTTCACCGATGAAATAGCACTATTAAGATCACCTCTTTTTTGAGTCCCATAGCCTATTACGACTACTTCATCTAAATTTTCAAGCCCTTCTTTTAGAGCTACATTGATAACAGATTTGCCAGCAACCTTTATCTCTTGAGTCTCAAATCCCAAAAAACTAAATATTAAAGTAGTGGTAGTGTTTTTTACTGAAATAGTATAATTACCATCAAAATCAGTCATAACACCATTGTTAGTTCCTTTTTCAAGAATATTCACTCCTGTAAGGGGTAGCCCTTTTTCGTCAGAGACTACTCCTTTAATTTGTTGTGCCATAATAAATTGAGTAATAAACCCAAATAATATCAAGAAGTAAGTGCGTTTCGCACTGCAACAAATGTTTTTTAAAATTAATTTTTGCATGTTTTTCTTTAGTTTGTAGTTTAATTGATAATTGTAAAATATTTACAGTTGCTTATTGATGTATTAACAAAAAAAAGCATTGTTTTTTACTAATTTCAAAATTAAAGGAATTGTTAAGTTACTGTTAATATTATTTTGTCAATTACCAATAAAATATTTTCCTAAAACCTACATCAAACATAAATGAAATGAGATTTAGTGTATAAAATACAATGAAAAAAGAATAAACATCACAAAATGCAGAATAGATATATTCTGTGTAGAAGACTTGTTTTAGAGTTTAAAATGAGTTTTTTGTATTATAAAATTCTCTTAATACCAGAAAACTCGTTTTTGTATTGGCTAGGTGTGCATTTTTTTAGTTTTTTAAAAACCCTATTGAAGTTAGCAATATTATTAAAGCCACAGTTAAATGCTATTTCAGAAATATTAGTGTCTTTTTCTATCAATTTCATTGCAGCAAAACCTATTCTAACGTCGTTTACATAATCAACAAAAGTTTTGCCAGTTCTTTTTTTCATAAATCTATTAAAAGATACTTGACTCATGTTTATAAGTTCTGAAACCTCTGCTAAGGTTATTTTTTTATCAAAATTATCTTGAACATATTCATACACTTTTTTTATTTTATCACTATTTTCAAAACTCTCTCTATCAACTGTGTAAGTTGATAGCAGTCTTTGGTTTCTTGAGTTAGACAAATCGTGTAATATTGAAATAAGTTCCATAAAATAATCCATGCTATCTAATTTAGAAACGTGCGATATTCTTTCATAGGCCTCTTTAGCTGTTTTTTTTGAAAACAAAATGCCATGTATAGATCTGTCAAACATGTCTTTAATAGGTTTCATGATTTTTCTTGATAAAAACTCGTCATTAAATAAGTTTTCATGAAACTGTATCGTTATTTCGTGTATTTTTTTGCTTTTGCAATTATGAGTGACCCATCCATGATGTAGATTTGGTCCCACTAGCACAAGTTCAACATCGTCGATTTCCTCCATGCTGTCTCCAACGACTCTCTTTACGCCTTTTGCGTTGCCGATAAAGTTAAGTTCGTATTCGGGATGAAAATGAACAGGAAAGTCAAATTCTTCTTTAACTCTGTCAAAAACCAAAAAACTATCTTCTGGAGACAATGGCGTTATTTCTCTATGTACATTTTTTAATATATTCATATAAGCTGTTATAATACTTTAATATATTGATAAAATAATATCATCAATATATTCTTCATTATGGTTATTTTTGAATTATTCAAAATTAGCAAAGTAAAATCACATATTTTGTATTTTTTGCAATACAAAATTAACAATAAAGAAATTAATGATTAAAAAAAAAGAAACATTGTATTTAAAAAAACATAAAGTAATACTATTAGTAATTGTTTCAATGTTTTTTTTGAGCTCTTGTAAATCAATGTATAATTCAGTTTATAAAAAGCCAATACTCGTTGATACTAAACCGTCAAAAAATATTAAAAAATTGCATAAAAAGCTTTTTTATATTTCAAAAGTAGGATTTGCTATAGGACAACAGGATGCCACTTCTTACGGAATAGGATGGAAGCAATCAGATTTTCCGGACACTATAAAAAGTGATGTAAATGATGTTGTAGGCGATTTTCCCGCAGTTTATGGGTTTGATATTAGTAAAATAGAATTAGGAAACGACAATAACATAGATGCGGTGCCTTTTAATACTATGAGAGCATTAATAATAGATGCTTATAGTAAGGGAGGGATAATAACTATTAGCTGGCATGCAGATAACCCAACATCTAATGGAGATTCTTGGGATGTAACACCATCTGTAAAAGATATTATTGGGAATGGCGTTTATGTAGAAAAATACGAATTATGGGTGAAAAAAGTGGCGGATTATTTAAAAACTTTAAAGTACAAAGGAAAAGCAATACCAATAATTTTTAGACCTTTTCATGAAATGAATGGTGAGTGGTTTTGGTGGGGAAATCCAAATTGTTCATCTATAGAATATATTCAATTATGGCGTAATACCGTATACTTATTAAGAGATAAATACAAGGTGCACAATTTAATTTATGCATATTCTCCTAATAAATTAAGACCTAATGATAATTATTTAGAGTATTACCCAGGTGATCGTTTTGTAGATATATTAGGAATTGATATTTACGATTTTCAGAATTCTGTTGAATATATTAACTCTGTTGTAAACGATTTAAAAATCGTAAAAGATATTGCGACAACAAAAAACAAATTATATGCTTTCACAGAAACTGGATTAGAGGCAATACCAATTAAAAAATGGTTTACACAAGAACTGTATCCTAATATAGAAAACTCAGGTATTGCATGGATTTTGTTTTGGCGAAACCATACAAAAACGCATCATTACATGCCGTACAAAAACCATAGTAGTGAAGCCGATTTTAAAATATTTGCAAGTAAGCCGAAAACATTATTTTTAAAAGACATTAATTGAAATACAAAATATAAAAATTTATGAAATTACTTCACACAGTAGATATTTTGATTATTTCATTATACCTAATAAGCATCATCGTAATAGGTTTAGTACTTCGAAAAAAAGCACAGCGAAGTAAAGATGATTATTTATTAGGAGGGAAATCTATTCCTTGGTATATGCTTGGACTTTCCAACGCATCTGGAATGTTTGATATTTCTGGTACAATTTGGTTGGTAACACTCATGTTTGTATATGGAATTAAAAGTGCTTGGATACCTTGGCTATGGCCTGTATTCAATCAGATTTTCTTAATGGTTTATCTGTCTAAATGGTTAAGACGTTCAAATGCTACTACTGGTGCCGAGTGGATTGGAACGCGTTTCGGATTTGACAAAGGAGCTAGAATGTCACATATAATTGTTGTTGTTTTCGCATTAGTAGTCTGCTTAGGATATTTAGCCTATGGCTTTATCGGTTTAGGGAAATTTGTTGAAATATTTGTACCCTGGGAATTTGTTAGTAATTATGTTCCTTTTACTATTTCTCCTGAATATGTGCCCCATTTTTATGGCACTATTTTCACACTCTTTGCCGTTTTTTACTCGCTTTTAGGCGGGATGTCAGGAATTGTTTGGGCAGATGTTGTACAGTTCGCTATTATGACGATTGCAGCATTAGTAATAGGTTATTTAGGTTGGCAAGCTGTTGGGGAATCAAATTTAAATGTTCCTGATGGTTGGATGAATCCGTTTTTAGGCAATCTAAGTATGGATTGGACGCAAATTATCCCCGAAGTTAATCAAAAGATTAAAGATGATGGCTTTGGAATCTTCAGTATATTCTTATTTATGATGTTATTTAAAGGCGTACTTGTAAGTGTAGCGGGGCCTGCGCCAACGTATGATATGCAAAAAATATTGTCTACAAAATCACCAGCTGAAGCTTCTAAAATGAGTGGTTTTGTTTCAGTTGTTTTGATGCCAATTCGTTATTTAATGATCGCTGGTTTTGCTGCATTAGCATTAATTTATTATGAAAAATTAGATTTATTAAATGCCGCAGGAGATATCGATTTTGAACTTATATTACCAACAGCTATTAAAACATTTGTTCCCGTTGGATTATTAGGTTTGTTATTAGCGGGTTTAATAGCGGCGTTTATGTCAACTTTTGCAGGCACATTAAATGCTGCTCAAGCGTACCTTGTTAATGATATTTATTTAAAATATACAAAGCCAGACGCATCAGCTAGCCAGATAAAAAACATGAATTACTTAACAGGAGTCATTGTAGTAATTGTTAGTATTATTTTAGGCTTTTTTGCAGAAGATGTTAATTCGGTTTTAAATATTATAGTATCGGTGCTTTATGGAAGTTATGTAGGTGCTAATATTTTAAAATGGCACTGGTGGCGTTTTAACGGAGAAGGGTTTTTCTGGGGAATGGTAGCTGGTTTATTAGCCGCTTATATTGCTCCCATGTTATTTCCAGATGTTAATGAATTGTATTTATTTCCTATTTTATTAGTGGTCTCATTAATTGGAAGTATTATAGGTACATACTCTGCACCACCAACCGAAGAGGCCGTATTAAAATCATTTTATAAAAACGTGAGACCATGGGGGTTTTGGAAACCAATAAATGATAAGTTGGTAGCAGAAGATTCTAATTTTAAAAAGAACAAAGACTTTAGTATAGATATGTTTAATGTAGTTGTAGGTATCATAGCGCAAACAACATTAGTCGTCTTGCCTATGTACATCATATTTAGACAAAGTATGCCAATATACATTTCACTTGCCATTTTAGTAGCTAGTTTATTTCTATTAAAAAAGTATTGGTGGAATAAATTAAACGACGAATTAAATTAACCAAAAATTAAAATAAATTGAAAAAATTAGTTTCTCATATAAGTCAGGTAAGAAAACAGTATTCTAAATTAATAAGTAAAAGGAATAAGCAAGTTTCTATATCAAATGGTATTTACAATAGATACAAATACCCAGTTGTAACCGCAGCGCATATCCCTATACATTGGAGATATGATTTAAATACTGAAACAAACCCTAATGCTCTAGAACGTATTGGCTTTAATGCTGCATTTAATTCAGGAGCCATGAAATGGAATGACAACTATTTAATTTGCGTTCGTGTTGAGGGTAATGATAGAAAGTCATTTTTTGCAATGGCAGAAAGCCCAAATGGCATTGATAATTTTGAATTTTGGGATAAGCCATGTGTTATTCCTCAAATTGAAGGTAATCCTGATATTAATGCCTATGATATGCGTTTAATTCATCATGAGGACGGTTGGGTTTATGGTGTTTTTTGTACAGAACGCAAAGACCCTAATGTATCTAAAGACGATACGAGTAGCGCAGTTGCAAACGCAGGTATTTTAAGAACAAGAGACTTAATTAATTGGGAGCGTTTACCAGATTTAATTTCAGAATCAGCACAACAACGTAATGTCGTACTTCATCCAGAATTTGTAAACGGAAAATATGCTATTTATACAAGGCCTCAAGATGGATTTATTAGTGTTGGCTCGGGTGGTGGTATTGGATTAGGTTATATTGATGATATGACAAATCCTGTTGTAATAGACGAAAAAATAATTTATGGAAAAATATATCATACCATTTATGAGCTTAAAAATGGTTTAGGACCATCACCAATAAAAACAGAAAAAGGATGGCTACATCTTGCCCACGGTGCTAGAAATACTGCTGCGGGATTGCGTTATACCATTTATATGTTTATGACCGATTTACAGGATATTTCAAAAGTAATTTACAAGCCAGGAGGTCATTTTATGGGACCAATTAATGGTGAGCGCATAGGTGATGTGTCAAATGTATTGTTCTCAAACGGTTGGATTGCCGATGATGATGGAACAGTTTATATATATTATGCATCCTCAGATACAAAAATGCATGTAGCAACTTCAACAATAGATAAATTAGTGGATTATTGTATGAATACGCCTGAAGATAAATATACTTCTGCCGGTTCGGTTGAAACTATTATAAACCTAATAGATAAAAACAAAGGTCTTTATTAATGATTAACACCTATAAACAACTACAATCAGAATTACATTCTGAATTAAAAAATATATTAAGTTATTGGACTAAAAACACATTAGACAATGAATATGGTGGTTTTATAGGTAAAATAAATCATTATAATAAAGTGATTCCAAAAGCATCAAAAGGAGCCATTTTAAATACCCGTATACTTTGGTCGTTTTCAGCGGCTTCAAATCATTTACAAACCAATGCATATCATTTGGTTTGTAATAGAGCCTTCAATTATTTAAAAACCTTTTTTAACGATAAAAAAAATAAAGGCCTTTACTGGGAACTTGATTATAAAGGCAACCCAATAAATAAACGAAAACAAGTTTATGCACAGGCTTTTAGTATTTATGCGCTGTCTGAATACTACTTGTTTACCAAAAATGAAGACGCAAAAAACTGGGCTATCGAAATTTTTAACGTGATAGAAAAGTATGCAAAAGATAATGTAAGCATTGGGTATTTTGAAGCTTTTAATGAAGACTGGAGCCCTATAAAAGACATGCGATTAAGTGAAAAAGATATGAATGCCTCTAAAACCATGAACACACACCTTCATATTTTAGAAGCATACACATCATTGCTTAAAATTTATGATAATGAAGCATTAAGAACGTCTTTAAAAATGCTTGTTGAAGTGTTTTTAGAAAAATTCTTAAACGATAAAAATCATTATGACTTATTTTTTGATGATGAATGGAATTTGTTAAGCAATTCGGTGTCTTACGGACACGACATTGAAGCAGCTTGGTTGATAATTGAAGCCGCAAAGTTACTTAATGATGCTGGTTTATTAAACAAAGCAAATGCAATAGCAGTAAAAGTAGCTGATACATTTTTAAAAGAAGGCATTGATGAAGATGGGGCGGTTTTAAATGAGAAAAATCTAACAACAAATCATGTTGATACCGATAAACATTGGTGGCCACAGGTTGAAGCATTAATAGGTTTAAAATATGCGTATCACCTAAATTCCAATAAAAAGTATATAGACGCTTCTCTCAAAATATGGGATTATACTAAAAACCATCTTATAGATTATGAAAATGGTGAGTGGTATTTTAGAGTATCTAAAGAAGGCAAAGTTTATACAGAAGAAGATAAAGTAAGCATGTGGAAAGCACCATACCATACCTCTAGAGCATGTGTCATGTTAAATATCTAAACTTTTAAAACAATGAAAAAATTAGTACTACTCATTCTTATACTAAGTACAATTTCTATTTCAGCTCAAAGAAATTTAGTTAAAAATGGCGATTTTGAAATGGATTTAGCCAATTGGAGAGGAGATGTAGCAACCATTAGTCCATTTGAAAAAAAAACAGGTAAAAAGAGTTGTTTAATAAGTCAGTATGTAGGAGCAGAATGGAAAGGGATTGACCAAATAATAAACATCCCCAAAAACACCTATGCCGTTGAGTTTAGTGCATGGATTAAAACGGATGCTATTGAAGGAGGAAAAGAAACTTATAATACTGGATTAGCAGCATTAGAATTTATGACTCATAGTGAAGCTAATGTAAGTACCGAAAATATAGCTCAAGTATTAGGTTCTACAACATGGACTTTATACAAAAAGCTACTTGTAGTTCCACAAAGTGCTAAAAAAATTAGAATTATGTTGGCTTTAGCTCAAACAAATGGTGTCATTATTTATGACAATCTAAAATTGATAGGTATTTCAGAAGAAACCTATATAGAAAAAACGAAAGAAGAAGATGAATCTTTAAAAACACCAGAATTAAATTTAAATCCAAAAGTTTTAAAAAATGGAGATTTTGAAAAAGGCTTGGAACATTGGACTGGCTTAGGTAAAATTATTTCATATGAAAAGAAAGAAGGTACTTTAAGTGCTTCAATACATTTAATAGATAATGGTTGGGTACATATAGATCAAATTGCAGATGTGGTCAATGGCGTTAAGAAAATAAAGTTTTCGGGGTGGTTAAAAGCAGAAAACATAGTTCAGGGTGCCGAGTCTTGGAATAACGGATTATTTATAGTAGAATTCACTAAAGACGGAACAAACAAAACAACCGAAGATCAGGTAATTGGCAATGTGACGGGAACAACAGATTGGACCTTTTTTGAACAAACGCTAACAGTGCCAGTGGGCACCATGAAATATCGCATAATGTTAGCCTTAAGTAATTGTAAGGGAACATTATTAGTTGATGACATTCAGGCAATTATGCTTTTAGAATAAAAAAATAAAATAAATGAAAAAACTCTATTCAATTATATTCATAACTATTTTTATTTACAGCTGTTCTAAAGATGACTCTATAGATACAATTTTAACAGCAACTGTGAAAATTACTGCAACAAATAATATTGTTTCAGAACCTTCTGATACCGGATTATTTACGCTGTCGCTAACAAATGAAGTTGATAATTCAACAACAATAAATTATACTATTAGTGGAACCGCAGCTAATGGAACAGATTACCAAACAATACATAATAACATTACCATACCAGCATATACTTCCAGTGTTGTAATTCCTTTAAATGTATTGGATGATACCACATTAGAAGAAACAGAAACTATAATAATTACCATAAACAGTACAAATAATAGTAATGTATATGTAGGAACACCTAAAACAGCTACTATTTCAATTGTAGATAATACAGGAGTATTTATTTTACAGCCTGAAGAAGCAGCTTCATTTATGGTGAATCCTAACGCTACACCAGAAACAATTGCCTTATTTTATAATTTAAAAATTTTATCAAAAACAAAATTTATTATAGGTCAACATAACGCTCTTAGTAGTTTTTATAATGATGATATTGGAGATTCAGATATAAAGAAAACGGCAGGAACAGATCCAGGATTATTAGGCTCTGACTTTATGTTTATTACAGATAGCAATAATGATGGTACCTCTACAAATTGGTTTTATCAACAAGAACAAAGAATTAAAGCAGATGCTGTTGAAGCCTATAATAAAGGGATGGTAAATGTATTTACTTGGCACTTAAGAGAACCATATAACGGTACCGAGTTTTACACAGCTAATATGACAGATTTCGAAAAAATGAATGCTTTTAAAAGTATTCTACCAGGAGGTGTTAATCATGATTACTACAAACAAAAACTTGAAAAAGTCGCAGAAGTATCCAATAGCATGTTAGGTAATGATGGTGAATTAATCCCATTTATTTTTAGACCATTCCATGAATTTGATGGAAGTTGGTTTTGGTGGGGAGCATCCTATTGCACACCTCAAGAATATAAAACGGTTTGGCAATTTACGGTTGAATATTTAAGAGATACTTTAAATGTAAATAATATCCTTTTTGCTTTTTCACCAGATAATAGTTTTAATTCTGTATCTGAATATTTAGATAGATATCCAGGAGATAATTATGTAGATATATTAGGAATGGATAACTATGGAGATTTTAATAATCAAGGACAAACAGGGGTTGATAATGCAAATAAAAAGCTTTTAATTATTTCAAATTTAGCTATAGAAAAAGTTAAAATTGCGGGATTTACCGAAACGGGGTATTTTGTTACTCCAGGGGAAAATAATCCTATTACAGGATTCTTTGCCAATAATTTATATAATGCTATAACCAATAACAATATTGAGATAGGTTTTATGATGTTTTGGAATAATTCTCAAAAAACATATTGTGTCCCAGTACCAGGGTTACCAGATACAGCAGATTTTATTGAGTTTACAAACAAACCAAAATCTGCACTTCTAAATCAATTGCCTAACATGTATACATTACCAAACTAAACTAAACTAAACTAAAATGAAAATCAATAAATCTATAACGGTTATATTATTAATTATACTTTCTACGTCATGTAAAAGTGCTAAATACAGAAAATCTGTTAGAAATGTAGATATTAAACAAATATCAATCCAGGATTCAAAGTTTATTAAAGACGGCAAACCTTATTACTTTGTTGGAACTAACTACTGGTATGGCCCATTACTAGGAGCCCAAAACACAGGAGACAGAGCGCGTTTAATTAAAGAATTAGACCTCATGAAAGAGGCAGGTATTGATAATTTGCGCATTTTAGTAGGGGCTGAAGGCGATGGCGGAGACTCAAAAGTCTATCCAACTCTACAGCCAGAACAAGGCGTTTATAATGAAGATTTATTGGATGGTTTAGATTTTTTGATGGCCGAAATGCGCAAGCGTAAGATGTATGCTGTTTTGTATTTAAATAATAATTGGATTTGGTCTGGAGGTATGTCAGAATATCTAAAATGGAATGGTTATGGAGACGTTCCAAATCCTTTTTTAGAGGCATACTCTTGGGATGAATATATGAATTATACCAAACAATTCCATAGCTGTATACCTTGTAAGGAAGCCTATTATAATCATCTTAAATTTATACTTGGCAGAATAAATACCTATTCGGGTTTAAAGTACACAGAAGATCACACAGTAATGTCTTGGCAAGTTGCAAATGAACCTAGAGTGTTGGTTAGTAAAGATCATGAAAAAGCATTTGCAGGTTGGTTAAATGAAACAGTCGATTTGATTAAAACATTAGATCCAAATCATTTAGTTTCAACAGGAACAGAGGGCAAGCATGGGTTTCTTGAAGATATAAACATGTTCGAAAGATTGCATGACAATAAAAACATTGATTATTTAACCATGCACATGTGGCCCAAAAATTGGGGATGGTATGATATTAATAATGAAAAGCAAACCACTCAAGAATCAATTGAAAAAGCTTACGAATACATGGATCAACATATTGTAGTTGCTAAAAAAATTAATAAACCTATTGTTATGTCCGAATTTGGGTTTCCTCGTGAAAAAGAAAGTTTATCGCCTACAACCTCCATTGAAAACAGAAATGTATTTTATAAAGCTATTTTTGATAGAATTATAGAAAGTTCTGAAGATAAAGGGGTGCTTGCTGGATTAAATTTTTGGGGATTTGCAGGTTATGCAAAAACAAATCCTGAAAATGGAAAATGGCAACATGGCGATGATTTTACAGCAGATCCACCACAAGAACCTCAAGGTTTAAACTCTGTATTTGCTTCAGATGTTTCTACACTAAAACTTATTAAAGAATCTAATGAAACTTTATTTAAGCAATAGCTAAAAAGTGACTCAATTAAATATTTTAAGGTGATTTTATTTGTAAAAAGAATGATCCTTTAAAATCAATATTTGAAGAAAGAAATGAATATTACACCCCATGAAAACACCTGTTTTCATGGGGTGTAATATTTTAATTCAATATAAAATCAGCTTCAAGGGATGTTATAGAACTACCACCAACAAAAATTTTAAAATCTCCTGGTTCAACCATGTATTCTCCATCATTATTATAAAATCCTAGTGTTTCTTTATTCAAGGTGAAATAAATCGTTTTTGTCTCACCAGCTTTTAAATCAACCAGTTCAAAACCTTTTAATTCTCTAACTGGTCGTGTAACACTACCTACTAAATCTCTTATATAAAGCTGCACCACTTCTTTACCGTTGATTTTACCAGTATTGGTGAGTTTCACACTTACTTTAACGTCGTCTTCAATAGAAAAAGAATTTCTATTAAGTTTTAAATCAGAATATTCAAAAGTAGTATAGCTTAATCCATATCCAAAAGGGTATAAAGGTGTTTTTTCTACATCGGTGTAATGTGACCAAAACACATTGTTGTCCTTATTTGTTGGTCTACCTGTATTTTTGTAATTGTAATAAATAGGGACTTGACCAACATTTCTTGGAAAACTCATTGGTAATTTTCCGCTAGGGTTATAATCACCATATAATACTTGTGCTACCGCATTTCCGGTTTCTGTTCCTAAATGCCATGCTTCTACAATTGCTGGGATATGAGCATCGGCCCAAGTAATTGCTAAAGGACGACCATTATTGAGTACCAAAACAATATTAGGGTTTACCTTAAAAACAGTTTCTAATAATTCTTGTTGCACTCCAGGAATTTGTAAATTTGTTCTACTGCGGCCTTCACCAGTTTGGAAACCTTGTTCTCCTAAAACCATCACGACAACATCGGCATCTTTTGCTATAGATAAAGCTTCATCAAATTCGCTTTTATCGTTATAATTTACATGAACTTCTTGTACGAATTGTGCTTTACCAACAAAAGCATCGGCTCCTTTGGCATAGGTTAAAGTATTGCTAGGATATTTTTGCATCCCTTCTAAAACAGATACTGCCGTTTCATCATCGGAAGCAATTCTCCAGCTACCTAAAGGACTAGATTTGTCATTTGCCAATGCACCAATTAATGCTATTTTTTGACCTTCCTTTTTAAGGGGTAATAGATTTTTTTCATTTTTAAGTAGAACAATAGATTTTTTTGCCATATCAAGAACTGCTTCATGATGTTTTGGGTTTCCAATCATTTCTTTTTCACGGGATTCATCACAATATTTGTAAGGGTCGTCAAACAAGCCCAATTCAAATTTCACTCTCAAAATTCTTCGTACAGCATCATCCAATATAGATTCGTCTACAATTCCATCTTTAACTAATTGCGCTAATTCTTCAATATAGACATTCCCTTCCATGTCTATATCTGAACCTGCTATAGCAGCTATTTTTGCAGCTTCACGTTTATCTTTAGCATAGCCCCAGGTAATCATTTCATTTAAAGATGCCCAATCTGAAACCACAAAACCATTAAAATGCCATTTACCTTTTAAAATATCGCGTTGTAAGTAAGAGTTTCCAGTGGCAGGAATTCCATTGAGTTCGTTAAAGGAATTCATTAAAGTTCGAACACCTGCATTAACAGCTGCTTTAAAAGGAGGTAAAACAATATTATGCAATGTTGAAGTGCCTATGTCTACGGTGTTATATTCTTTTCCAGATTCTGAAAACCCATAAGCTGCAAAGTGTTTAGCGCATGAAGCAATGGTGTTTACGGCAGATAGGTTATCGCCTTGAAAACCATGAACACGAGCTTCTGCAATTCGACTGCCTAAAAATGGATCTTCACCTGAGCCTTCCATAACGCGACCCCAGCGGGCATCGCGAGAGACATCTACCATAGGTCCAAAGGTCCAGTTTATTCCAGAGGCAGATGCTTCTGCTGCTGCAATTTCAGCAGATTTTTTAATAGCTTCCAAATCCCAACTAGCAGCTTCTGCTAGTGGTATTGGGCTTAGTGTTTTATAACCATGGATGACATCAAAACCAATGATTAGCGGAATACCCAATCGTGTTTCCTCAACTGCTATTTTTTGAACAGCCCTTACTTCTTTTACACCTCTAACAGAAAGCATGGAGCCAACCCAACCTTTGCGTAAATGCTCATATTTTTTTTCTGCACTACCCCCTTCAGGAGCAGGCCCTGTAACATCCCAAAAGCCATTGTATTGGTTCATTTGACCTACTTTTTCTTCAACAGTCATTTGTTTTAAAAGCGTATCAATTTTTTGTTCAATGGTGTTTTTAGTATTCATTTGTATTGGTTTTTGAGCATAGCAGCTTATAAAAGATATAAGCATTAATGATGAAAAAATATTTAGTTTTTGTAAGTTCATGGTGTTAGTCTGTTAGTTCTCTGTTGTAAAACTAGATGCTGGTAAGTTTGATTTATTAAATAGATTGGATTGCAAAGTATTACCCCAAGCAAATCGAATATATTTAGGTGTTTTGACTTTTTTAGATGAGACGATAATAGCATCACCATTTATTTTTGATTTTCCTGTATAAAAGACTCTATCCTCCCCTGCAATTTCAAATAAAGATGCGTTTCCTTTTTGATAAAGACCCTCAGCATAATTAAAATAAACGATAGCTTTTTTTTGTTGGAATGTTGCTTTAGAAAAGCTAGGACTCTCAACCAAACCATCAATAACATGATAATGGTTTTTTAAAGCTAAATTAGCTAATCTACTTCCTACTGGCTTTTTGTTTTTAGGATGAATATCTTCACTTGTAGAAATATCTGTAATTATTACCATTGCTGTATTTTGGATTGTATCAGCTACTTTTCGTTGTGCATTTCTTATTTCTACACCTCCAAAATGATTTTCACCATAATTGTAAGGCGCTATTTGAACAAAATAAAACGGAAATTTTTTCTTCCACAGTGTTCTCCAAGAATCAATTAATGCAGAAAGTGTTTGGTCATAATTAGTAGCACCTACATTTGCTTCTCCTTGATACCAAAGTGCTCCGGCAATGTTATATCCAATTAACGGGTTTATCATGGCATTAAAAGCACGAGCAGGTTTAGTCGGCCCCCATTCTACGGGTGTTAATTTATTTGCAGCTTCAAATAAAACAACATTATTTTTAATAACGTCTTCTTGCATCCAAATTTCTGCGGGTGTTCCTCCCCAAGCTGAAACAATTAACCCGATAGGAATTTCTTTTAATTCGTTCTGTAAGCCTTGTGCAAAAAAGTAAGCAACTGCACTACTGTTTTTCATTGTTTCTGGAGTACAAACATTCCAATTAGCAAATAGGTTGTTTTGAGGATATCTTGCTGATGTTTTATCAATAGTGAAAAATCGAATATTCGAATTGTTGGCTTTTGCAATTTCTTCATCTCCATCTTTAATTCCCCAAGCTGCTGACATTTCCATATTGGATTGTCCTGAACATAACCAAATTTCTCCAATTAAAACATCATTGAGAACGATTTCATTATTGCCAGTTATTGTAATTATGAAAGGGCCGCCATATTTTGGAGTTTTAATAAATAGTTTCCATTCAGCTAAATTATTAGCTTTTACTTTATAAGTCTCTTGTGTCCATGAAGGTTTAATTACAATCTCTTCACTTGGATTAGCCCAACCCCAAAATTTTACATCCTCATTTTGTTGTAAAACCATGTGGTCGGAAAAAAGCGATGGTAATGTTACATTAGCAAATGAAATATTAGCTATTAATAAAAGAATATAAATGATTTTTTTTGTCATTAATTAAGTTTTCAAAATGGTTTATCTAGAATTTTTTTAAAAATAGGGATTAGTTGGTCTGCTATTTCTTTATGATCTTGGATACTTGGGTGATAATTACAACCATTTACATACAGGTTTTTAAACTCATAAAGTGTAATATTTTTTTCTTTAAAATGCTCTATAACCTTATTTAAACAAGATACTAAAATATTATTTTTTTCGCCATCAACCATAGGGCTGTTAAGTAAAAGTATTTTTGTTTTTGGGTAATGACTATAAACGGTTTTAATAAAATTAATATAATTTTCTATGTATTTTGTTGAATCGAATGGAAGACGTTCTTTAATTCCATCACCATCAGACATATCATTTGTTCCTAAGCAAATACTAACCAAATCAGGTTGAATTGAAAAATTGTAGGTTTTGGAAGCATCAGTATTTAAATATAAATTTTTATAAACTTGGGGCATTATTGGTTCATCAATAGTATCATCATTCCAATTTCGATACATACCAATACCAGAAACAGCACTTAATATAAAATTAGCATTTAATTCTTTGGCAATTTGTGGTCCATAAGCTAAATATGCATTGTGTTGATCAATATATTCACCCTCGTTACAATTTACATCACTATTATCTGCTAATGCACCGCAAGTTATAGAGTCTCCAATAAATTCTAAAGTATAAGATTTGTTTTCTATTGGTATTAAAGCTTCTGCTTCTATACCATGAAAAATGATGCTTCCACTAGAGGCTTCCGTAGCTTTATAAATACCAATTTTATTCGTTTCGTTTTGTTTTAATTTTAATGCTATTTTTTGAATGGAATTACCTTCTAAAAGATATCTTTTTTGATAAATATCATTAATAGTTAGCACGAAATAATTTCGAGACGTAATTTCAGATTGAATAAATAAATTTATAGAATCTCCTTTAACTTTAAATTCTACTGAAGCAGCAGAACTAATTAAAGCCGTTGAGCCATTTTGAAGTGTTTCAAATCGACCATTATATTGAAAATCTGGATTGCTTGGTTTAAAATTTAACAACATATTCTCTTTACAATTCAAAAAGACAAAAGGTATAATTAAAAGTAAATTTTTTATTTTCATTTAAGTAGAGTTTTAATCATATTTATAGCTTTGAAGTTTTTTCTTGAAATATTTCCCATGTCTTGATGGTTTATAATTCCAGTTCTCAAACAATCTTGGTGCCCATTCTGGATCAAACACCCAAATGACATAAGATATTTCTTTTTCATCAGAATAATTAGTAATAGCATTACCATACGACTCATCACTAATAACTGGTGAGTGAGCACCAATATCTTCTGCACCACAAAATCCTATTTCGGTAAGTATTAATGGATATTTTTCTTTTATAAACCCCCAATCTGCAGTCCATTGATCTTCCCAGGGTTTCTCTCTTTTTTGAGGATATGGATGGCTAACATATGCAATGCCTTCAGCGTTAATTGGATTATCAATAACAGGCGTAAGGTCATAAGCCCAATTAAAACCAGCCACCAGAGGAATGCCTTCTCCACCATTAGCTCTAATAATGGTTATCATTTCCTCATTCATTTTTTTCCATAGGTCCCAACTGGCAGTACCTAAAGTATTTCTATATGTTGTGGGTTCATTATATAATTCATAAAAAGCCACTGTAGAATTCTTTCCGTATTTATCGGCAATAGTTCTCCAGAAATCATAGGTTTGCTTTAAAGTGGTGTCATACATGTCATGTTGAAACATTTCGGTTTGTAAGTTACCTATACTATGCCAATCTATAATGACATATAGGTTTAACTCTGTTGCCCATTTTACGCCATCATCAATAAGTTTTAAATAGTTTTCTTTTCCTCTTTTTGTCCAAGCTGTAGGATGTACGGGAAAACGAACAATATTTGCGCCCCATTTTTTTATTTCTTTAAAGTACGATTTGTCCCAATGTCCTTGAGATTCAAGTTTGTCTGGATCGCTTGTATTTAGACCTCTAAAGACAATTGTTTTTCCGTTTTCTATCACAAAATTATTTAAATTCACAGAAACTTTGTCCAATTTATTTTGAGATAAAATTTCGTTAATAGAAAATAAAAAGCAAAAAAGAAGTAATAATTTACCATTAGAATATGTCATAATTTTATTTGCTAATTCATGTTTAATTTAAAATTTAAACAAGTTATCAGATTAATAATTAATCTAAAAATAAAAGGCAAGAATTGATGAAATAATGCATACAAATGACAATATTGTATATTAATGATGCTGTTTAGGCAGTTGTGTATTAGGAATGTATTTCTGTTGCAAGAAATGTCTAATTTTTATTGATTAAGATAATTAGTCTAATAACAACGAGAAGTTAATTGAATCTAAAAAATGATTAGTATTTGTTTGAAATATTAGTTAAAAAATAGGCTAAATTTTAGTAAAACAAAACCCCAAGAATTTTTCTCTTGGGGTTTCTTTATAGCGATAGGGACATAATCCTCTGATCGTTGGGCTAAACTCAATAATTATGGTTTGTAACCATGATTATTTTTGAAAATCACTTAAAATGACTCCTCCATTTGGTTGTATAAGGAGCTTCAATTTACCTGTTTTTTTGATTTTTATTTCCTTATTGAAGGGAGACATAGAAGCATCATCATTAAAGTAATTAACTGTTTTGCCTGCAAGCATTGGAAGCTCTACTTGCAGAGTAATTGCTTCGTTTTTAGCATTAATCCCAGCGATATACCATTTGTTTTTATGTCTACGAGCCAATATTACATATTTTCCTGGGTAGCCATCAATAAAAATGGTTTCATCCCATGTCGTTGGTATGTCTTCCATAAATGTTATCTCAAATTGAGGAATATCGGTTAAATTGTTTGGTGCCAAAGCAAACATTTGTACAGGGTTCTGATATAAAACTGCTGTTGCAAGTTGAAAAATGTCAGTAGTACGACGTTTTGTTCCTCCATCGTTTGTGCGGTTGTGTTGTTTGTTTAATAATACCGGACCAAATTCCATACTTCCCACGGCATTTCGAATAAACGGATGTAGAGAAGCATTATAAGCCTCTGTATCGTTAGCATGTTGTCTAAATATTAAGTTTTCTGATGCTAATACAGCCTCACTACCAACGTAATTAGGATACATGCGTTCCCAGCCTCTAGGTAGTGTACAGCCATGAAAAATAATCATTAGCCCATATTCGTTGGCATCTGAAAGAATATCTTCATATAATTTCATGGTTTCCTGTTTATCGCCACCAAAGAAGTCTACTTTTAATCCTTTAACGCCCATTTCTTTAAGCCATTTCATTTCTTTTTTTCTTACAATGGCATTATCCATTTTATGTTTAGGCTCTTGTGGTGCATCATTCCAATAGCCGTTTGAATTGTACCATAAAAAAACATCTACATTTTTTGATTGGGCATAATCAATCAACACCGCCATTTTTTCGTAACCTATATTTGTATTCCAATCAGCATCCATTAATATGTATTCATAACCCATTTCGGCAGCAAGATCAATATATGCCACTTGGTCGTTATAATTCATACTTAAATCTTGCCACATAATCCAACTCCAAGTAGAACGCCCATATTTATATTCCTGAGATGGTTCATATAAAGGCTCAACTAAATCAAAAGGTATCGTGGTTTCTACAATTGGTTTGAGATTATTGCCAACTGTAAGTGTTCGCCATGGTGTAGAACCTGGTAAGGCAAGTGCTGGAGATGCACTACCAAAACCGTTATTCTCGTTAGGATTAGGGTATGCAATTGAATAAACCCCTTCTTTTGAACCATCGCTAAGGTGTGAAGCGCAATATTTACTACTGACTTCAGTCTCAGAAACTAGCACCCATCCATTGTCTCCAACATGAAAAAGCGAAGGAAATGTATACCCTTCTCCATACTTTGAGGGTGTGCCAATAGGTTCATCAGCTACATATGTTTCTTCGTAACTTGGTTTTGTTTTTTTCCATCCAATACCTGGTGTGGCTTGTGGCGATAAAAATGTAGTTGTATTATTGGGGAAATTAAAACCAGTGGCTTCTTTTTCTATAATGCAAGAGGCTGTTTCTCCATATTGAAAAAGGTTGTAACGGAAACCAATATTGTTATTGCTTACCCTGAATACTATTTCAATATGTTTGTTTTCTTTGTTTGCAAGAGTGATTTTCAACTCATTTGCACTATAGTGTATAGTTGATTGTTTTATTTTATCTTGATTGTATTTTTTTTCAATCTTATTTTCAACACTTTCTATTATTTGTAACTCCTTACTAAAATCACCAATACTAGTCATTAAACCTAACGGAGAGTTCTCTAGCATAATGGTCTCCTTATAATTAACAGAGTAAAAAGGGATGCCATCTTCTATTGAAATTAATATTCTTAGATTGCCATCTGGACTATTAATAGTTTGCTGTTGAGAATTTACAGTTGTAGCTAGAAGTGTTAAGATTAAAATAGCGAAATATTTTTTCATGTAAGTTTTATTTATATCAAATAATTATGGTGTTATTAAATTCAAAAATAATCTTTATATACATTATGAAGATTATAGCTTTTGAATGGCAACGATCTTTAGTAATTAAAAATTGAGTGATTTTGCTTTTCTAGGGGTAAATCTTATTCTTTAGATTAGGACAGAGCCTAGAAATTATGACGTTGGTTTTTTATTGAAACAAATTTAAAAAATAAAAAATTAGAAAGCATTTTAATTTTATTGCTTTCCATGTTTTTTGATAAAATTTCCATACCGAAAGGTAGTCGAAATATTATTTTTGATAAGAATTAAACTAATTTTTTAACTAAACAAATTAAATATGGAAAAACTTAAACTATTATTAATTGCCTTTTGCATAGGTATTTCATTTAACTCTTGGGCACAAACAGCAGAAGTGTCCGGAATACTTTTAGATGAACAGGATATGCCCATAGTAGGTGTGAATGTATTAGAAAAAGGTACTACAAATGGTGCAGTAACAGATTTTGACGGAAAATTTAGTCTTAAAGTTTCTAGCACACCAACAACATTTGTGTTTTCTTATATTGGATTTTTATCCAAAGAAGTAAAGGTTGATACGGCGCAATCAGACTTAGTTGTTCGATTAATTGAAGACGTAACTGGTCTTGATGAAATTGTATTAATAGGTTATGGTGCGGCTAAGAAGAGTGATCTTACAGGAGCGGTATCTTCATTAAAGTCTAGCGATTTAACCAGAGCTAATCCAGTAGCTGTTGCTCAAGGGGTTCAAGGTCAGGTTGCAGGTGTAGAAGTAACGAAGTCTAATGGTCGTCCAGGGGCAGGCTATAGCATAAAAATTAGAGGACTTAGCTCGATTGATTACAGTAATGAGCCTTTAATTGTTATTGATGGTGTTACCGATGGGGATTTAAATTCAATAAACCCAGCAGATATAAAATCTATAGATATTCTTAAAGATGCATCATCTACAGCTATATATGGTTCTAGAGGAGCAAATGGTGTAGTAATTGTAACAACAAAGCGTGGTAAAACTGGAAAAGCGGTAGTTTCATATAATGGTTATGTAGGTGTAAAAGTTCCTGCTCATTTACCAAATATGCTTAATGCTGAAGAGTTTTATAAGATGACAGTAACCGATAGGGTTTTAAATGGAGGAAGTCCAAGAACTTTCACATCAACAGAAATGGCTTCTGTTGATGCTGGAAAAGGTGTAGATTGGATTGACGAAGTTACAAGTCCTAGTTTACAAACAAGTCATTCGGTTTCTGTAGGTGGGGGGTCTGAAAATGTAAATTATCATTTTTCTGTTGGTTATTTAGAAGAAGGTGGAAGTTTAGATGAAACAGGATTCAAGAGATATAATATTAAAGGTAGTATGGATAGTAAACTTAGTGATAAGTTTAAAGTTGGGTTTACTACAAATTATAGTAATTCTAATTTAAATTTAGGATCTGATGAAGTTCTTAGAGCAGCTTACCGTGTTAGACCTACAGGCGTAATTAATTATGCAGATAATCTTAATCCTAGTGAAAATAACGATTTAGAATGGAATGGTTATGCCGTTTGGATGGGTATTAATGATAAGCAAGTATTAAATCCTTTAGTAGAAGGAAATTCTGAAAATTTTCAACACGAAATTTTAACGTCAAATTACTTAGGTAATGCTTATATTGAATATACACCAATAGAAGGACTTTCTATAAAATCATCTATAGCAGCAAGAAAGTTAGATGAAAGAGATGGGGAATACCGTGGTACTTATACAAAATCTCAGAAAGCAAGTATAGCACCAAAAGCATATTATAGTACAAGAACACTTACAACGTATACTTTCGATAATATTATAAATTATAATAATACGTTTAAAGATCATAGTATAAATGTTACAGCAGTACAAAGTGCTTATAAATTAAGAAATGAGACTTCAAGTATAGCTGTAGAAGATCTTCCTTATAGATCTTTATGGTATGGATTAGATACAGCAGGTACTATTAAAAGTGTAGGTTCAAACTTAACCGAAAAAACACTGTCATCTTATATGGGTAGATTCATTTATGGGTATAAAGATAATAGATACTTATTGACTTTAACTAGTAGATGGGATGGCGCTTCACAATTAGGAGATGGTAATAAATGGGATTTTTTCCCTTCAGCAGCAGTTGCATGGAAAATTAGTGATGAAAAATTCATGGAAAGTGTAAGCACTATAAACTCTATGAAACTAAGACTTAGTTATGGTGTTGTTGGAAATAGTTCGGTAGATCCTTATAGTACACAATCTGGTTTATTACTTACAAGTTATGCGTTTGGAAATAATACGGCCAATGGTTTTGCACCGTCAAATTTGGCAGATAAAAATTTAGGCTGGGAAAAAAGTAAAGAATTTAACTTTGGTTTAGATTTTGGTCTTTTAGATAATAGAATTACATCCTCTATTGAATTGTACGATAGAAAAACTGTAGACCTTATATATAAAGAACGTGTACCAACGTCCATTGGATATGAAGAAGCTGTTACAAATATTGGAGAAGTTGCTAATAGAGGTATAGAAGTAACATTAAGTACAACAAATGTTCAAAACGATAATTTTTCTTGGTCTACAAACGTGAATTTTGCAAGTAACAAGAATGAGGTTCTTTCTATTGGAAGTGCAGGAGTTCTTGCAGATATTGGCTCTGGACTGTTTGTTGGAGAATCTTTAGGGTCAAATTATGATTATGAATTTGATGGCGTTTGGCAATTAGATGAAGCTGCTGAAGCTGCAGTTTATAATCAAGTTCCTGGATCTGTTAAAGTGGTTGATCAAAATGGTGATGGAAAAATTTCATCAGGTGATGGAGAAGATGATAGAGTTATTTTAGGATCTCAACTTCCAAAATGGACTATGGGTATTTCTAATAAGTTTACACTTAAAGATTTCGATTTATCCTTTCTAGTGTATACTAGTCAAGGGGCGCAATATAAAAATAGTATGCTAAGTGGAACTATGGGTGATGTAGATGGTGGAAGATATAATACACTTAAATTAAACTATTGGACAGTAGATAATCCAACTAACGATTATTATGGACCAGCGGTAGCTAATCCATATAGAAGCGCTATTCAATACCAAGATGCTAGTTTTATCCGAATTTCAGATATTACTTTAGGATATACATTTCCTTCAGCAAAATTAGAAAAAGTAGGATTGAGTAATTTAAGAGTATATACTCAAGTTATTAACCCGTTTGTTTTTCATGATTATGATGGAATGGATCCTGAATATAATTCAAGTACATACGGTGATGATGTGTCATCTGCAACATATTTGTTTGGAGTAAAGTGCACATTTTAATATTTAACAATTAAGAAATTTAATTATGATGAAAAATAATAAATGCTATTTTTTAGCAACTATTTTAGTAATGCTTATTGTAATAAGTAGCTGTAGTGAAGATTATCTTGTAGAAAATCCAGTTTCTATTCAAACTACTGATGCCTATTATAAAACAGAACAAGGGTATGAAGATTTGATTAAATCTAATTATGTTTTGTTGAGAGATATACATCAAAACAGAGACTTGGTACTTTCAGGAACTGATATGTTTACCAATAATCTTTGGTCTGAAAATAACGTAGGTACAGCGGTTAATACTTATGATACCTCGTTTAACTCTTCATTAGGCTCATTAGAGACGCTTTGGACCTTGTTATATAGACAAATAAATAGATCAAATACAGCAATTACACGTCAGGGTGATGTTGAAGATATGGATCAAGATTTATTAGCAATTAGAGTTGGAGAAGCAAAGTTTTTGCGTGCTTTTAGTTACTTCTATTTAGTACAACAATGGGGTGATATTCCAATGCCAATAGAAGAAACAACTTCGGTATCTAGAGAAGTTGTTAGAGTAAGTTCTAGTACAGTATACGATCAGATTATTACAGATTTAGAAGCTGCTGCTGCTGTTTTACCAGAAAGAGGTAGTACAGATTATGGACGTGCAACTAAAGGTGCTGCGCAATTTTTATTAGCTCGTGTTCATTTAACAAGAGGATGGAATTTTAATAATTCATTAGGAGGAACGCCTGCAGATTTTGAAAAAGCAAGAGAATATGCCGATTTGATTATTAATAAATACCCTTTAGCTTCTAAATTCGAAGATCTTTTTCCTAAGCATTCAGAAAATCCATTGCTAGAAACATTTCCTGCACAGGATGACGAAAATGCTGAAATTGTATTTGCTGTTCAGTTTTTAAATAGTGTAACAAACAATTGGGGTGATATTTCAAATGCTAACAGAAGAGATGGAAATGATTATCATTCAATTTTTGGAGGTTCAGGTGAAGAAATACCAGGATCATTAGGTAGAACAAGTGACTATAATAGACACCTTCCAGATTATATAGTTACGCCTGCAATGTATCGTATGTTCGATCCAAATATTGACAGAAGATATCAGCATTATTTTGTTGATGCACAGTATGCATTAAGAGATGTAGCCGGTTTTGTTCCAAATCCATCTAACCCTAATACAACAATAAATATTACAGCAGGAGATACCGTTCTTTATTTTAGACCTTGGGATAAACCTGCAGACCTTTTAGATAAAGGAATGGATGTTGGTGGAACCAAACCATACGCTGTTATTAATACAGATGAAATAGGAAACGTTGCACTTTCACCATACCATAACAAAGATACGAATCCATTAATGTGGAAGTTTTGGGAACCAGGTATTGAATATGATAATGCAAAAGGAACTTTTGATTATGCGTTATTCCGTTCAGCAGAAGCTTACTTAATTGCGGCAGAAGCTATATTAAAAGGCGCTTCAAGCGGTAGTTTAGGAAATGCAGAAGCATATTATAACACTATTGTAGATAGAGCTTTAGAAACAGATAGTGGTGCAACACCTTTACGTGCACTTGCTCCAGAAGATGTGAGTTCGCTTACAACAACATCATACAGAGCTAATGGTAATTTATCTATTGATATGATTTTAGATGAAAGAGCACGAGAGTTACTAGGAGAATATTGTAGATGGTACGATTTAAAAAGAACAGGAAAACTCATTGAAAGAACAACTTTAATGAATCCTGAAACTGCTAAATCTAGTAATTTGGTTGAGAAACATTATTTAAGACCAATACCACAATCTGAAGTAGATAGATCAAATCCCACAATTTCAAATAATACTGGGTTTTAATAAAAAGTTAGTAGTTAGTTTTTTTGATTAAGTGTTGTTGGAATATAAAGGTAGAGACTAATAATCTTTGCCTTTATATTTAATAATTGTATTCAATTTTAAGCAAAGTAAATCTGCTTTTTAATATTTACTAATCTTAAACTGCTAAATCAAAACATTTTTTTGTTAAATAAAACTAACGATAATTTCAAAAAATTACTTGATTATGAAATTGAATACCATATGTAAAGTAGGATCAATATTGATATTGACTTTATTTTTTGTAGTAGGCTGTTCTACAATTCCCTCTCAGGAAAATTATGTAGATTATGTAAACCCTTTAATAGGAACAGCTCCTTCTACTACAATTAGTTCTATAGCTCATGGTCAAGATAAAGAAAATAACGCACAAGTTGTGCCCTATGTTACCGTGCCTTTTGGAATGACCAATTGGACACCCCAAACCAAAACCAGTGAAACAAAATGTATAGCCCCTTACTACTATACAGATACTATTATATCAGGGTTTAGAGGAAGTCATTGGTTAAGTGGTTCTTGCGTTCAAGATTATGGTAGCATGACTATTATGCCCATTTCTGGGAAATTAAAATATACAGAAGAAACACGTGGATCGACATTTTCTCACGCTTCTGAAAAATCTTCTGCTTACAACTACCAAGTTAATTTAATAGATTATGATATAGAGGTTGATATGACAGCCACAAAGCGTTGCGGCCTATTTAAATTTACTTTTAATAATGAAGGAGAAGCGCACATCATTGTAAATCCTAATAGTGATTATTCAGAAGGATTTATAAAAATAAATAACAATGAAAATGAAATAGTAGGCTATAATCCTGTACATAAAATTTACCAAGGTTGGGGAGATAAAGCAGGTTTTAGTGGGTACTTTGTAGTGAAGCTAAGTAAAAAGGCAAATAGCTATGGTACATATCAAAATAATAAAATATTTGAAGCAGATACTCAAATCTCAAATTCAGAAAAATTAGGCGCTTACGTTTCTTTTAACGTTGATAGCGGAGAAACAATCTACGCTACTATAGGAACGTCATTTACAAGTATAGAGCAAGCTCGAAAAAATTTAGATTTTGAGACCAGTAAAATAAGTCATAAAGAAGCAAAAATTAATTTAAAAAATACTTGGGAAAAGTTACTTTCAAAAGTTAAAGTAGAAGGCACCAATGAAAACGATAAAATAAAATTTTATACAAGTCTATATCATAGTTTTTTACAACCAAGAACGTTTAATGATGCTGATGGTACTTATATAAGTTTTGATGGCGGTAAACACATTTTAAATAGCGGCGATAAAGATTATTACGGTGATTTTTCAATGTGGGATACCTACAGAGCATCACTACCATTGTTTAGTCTATTAATGCCCGAAGTTAGTGCAGATATGATGAATAGCCTATTCTTAAAGGCAGAACAAGGTGGGTGGTTACCTATTTTTCCATGTTGGAATAGTTATACGTCAGCCATGATTGGAGATCATGCCATTGCAGCAATTTCAGATGCCGTAATGAAAGATGTTATACAAATATCAGATACAGAATATGATTATTTATTACAGAATGCCTTTAAAACACCAGAAAAGTTTGAAGATTATAAATTAGGTAAGGGTAGACGTGCCTTAAACTCATATATAAAATATGGCTACATCCCTTTAGAAGATGAAGTTAAAGAATCATTCCATAAAGGCGAACAAGTATCTAGAACTTTAGAATACGCTTTTGATGATTTTGCGCTTTATCAAATAGCATTAAAAAGAGGCGATTTAAAGCATGCTACACTATTAAAAGAAAGAGCTTTCAATTATAAAAATGTATTTAGTCAATCCGATTCTTGTGTTAGAGGTCGCTTTGCCGATGGCAGTTTTACTAAAGATTTTAACAAGTTTGTTAGACAGCCTTATATCACAGAAGGAACACCCTATCAATACACATGGTATGTACCACACGATATTGAAGGATTAAAACAACTCATGGGTGGCGAAAAAGGATTTAACCAAAATCTAGATCGCTTTCATGAAGCTAAGCAATATTGGCATGGTAATGAGCCAGGGCATCAAATACCTTTTTTATACAACTACTCTGGACAACCATGGAAAACACAAGAAATAGTTACAGAAATAATGCAAACCGAGTATAGTAATGATATTGGAGGGTTAAGTGGAAATGATGATTCAGGTCAAATGTCTGCGTGGTATGTTTTTGCAACTTTAGGTTTTTACCCTGTTGCTCCATCTGTTCCAGAATATGTAATTTCTGGTCCTCATTTTGATAAAATAACCATTGCATTAGATAATGGAAAACAACTTATTGTGAATGCAAAAGGAGCTTCATCTGGCAATAATTATATACAAAAGTTAATGATAAATGGAAAAGAATATGATAAGGCATATATAAATCATTTTGAAATAATGAATGGAGCTACTCTAGATTTTGAGATGAGTAATACACCAAATAAATCATGGGCTACATCCAAAGAAAGCAAACCTTTTTCCTTATCAAACGAATAAAAAGCATAGAAATATGAACATATTAAAGAAAATAATAGTAATAGTTTTACTTAGTTGTGTAACCGTTTATGGCCAAGAAAAAAAGCACAAAACTAAATCAATACTCCAATTTGGAGCCATCGGCGATAGCATAACTTTAAATACCAAAGCCATACAAGCAGCAATTAATAATGTTAGTAAGCATAATGGAGGACGAGTTGTTTTTCCAAAAGGCACGTATTTGTCAGGAAGCTTAGAATTAAAATCGGGTGTTGAAATTCATTTTGAGGATGGCGCTGTTTTACTAGGAAGCACAGATCCATATCAATATAGAAAACTTAGTGGAAATAAAGCATTATTGCTTGCCGATAAAACATCTTCCATAGCCATAACAGGAAATGGTATTATTGATGGTCAAGGTAGAAAGTTAGCATTAACAACAGATAGTTTGCATCATGCAGGAGTGTTAATTGACCCAAAATACAATTATAGAAGAATGCGATCTAGTGAAATACATAGAGCCGAATTAATAAATTTTAGATTCTGTAATGATATAAAAATATCTGGAATTACTTTAAAAGATGGTTCCAGTTGGATTCAGACGTATGATCAATGTACTAATTTAGAAATTGATAGTATAAAAGTTAACAGTACTGCATATTGGAATAATGATGGGTTTGATATTGTAGATTGTAAAAATGTGAGTATTACCAATTGTGATGTCAACGCCGCAGATGATGGTATTTGTTTAAAATCTCATTCTGCCGACCATTTTAATGATCAAATTTTAATAGCAAACTGTAGAATTAGATCGAGTGCGAATGCAGTAAAATTTGGTACCGCCAGTAAAGGCGGATTTAAGAATGTAACCATAAAAGATATAGAGGTTTATGATACATATAGATCGGCTGTAGCCATAGAATCAGTAGATGGTGGGGTTATAGAAAATATCAACGTTTCTAATATCACAGCAGTTAACACAGGAAATCCCTTTTTTATACGCTTAGGGCATAGAAGTGGAGATAAACCAGGACATATTAAAAATGTAAGTATTAAAAATGTAAATGTACAAGTACCTTTTGGAAGACCAGATATAAATTATGATTTAAGAGGTCCAGAAGTTGATTTTTTTCATAATCCTTTTCCATCATCAATAGCAGGAATTCCAGGTTATGAAATTGAAAATGTAACGCTTGAAAATATTACTATTTCTTATCCAGGGCGAGCTACTAAAGGAATGGCTTATATTCCACTTAGTCGATTAGAACAAGTACCTGAAAATATTGATGGCTATCCTGAGTTTTCTATGTTTGGTGAATTACCTTCTTGGGGGTTTTATGTGAGACATGTAAAAGGAATTTCATTCAAAAACATAAAGGTAACTTTAAATGATTCAGACTTTAGACCTGCATTTGTATTCGATGATGTTGAAAATATAAATTTAGAACAAATCAATTTACCTAACGGAAAGAAAGAACAAGTTGTTTTTAAAAATGTATTAAATGTGAATTTAGACGATGATACAAAAGAGCAAAAACGATTAATTCAATATTAATTAAAATTAATTATAAGTGTGTCACATTAAATATAAAATTTAATGTGACACTTTCTGTTTTTTTTAACTCTAGTATTCTCTTAAAAAAGAATAGAAGACAACTTATTATTGTAAATTGGTGGTAGGGAAAAGAGGTGTTCTTTCCTCTAGAAACAAAATTTTAAATTTTTAGTAGCATACGAAGTCTTCATTTTATTTTATTATTAAGATGAAATCTCATTAAATTTTTATACTTTAAAAATGTAATAATGAACTTTTTAAGTTATGACAAAAGTATACGTCATTTTATCTTTAATTTTATTTTCTTCATTAAGAGGAGGTGCGCAAGATTTAGTTTTTGAGCATTACAATGAAATAAATGGATTATCTAATAATTCAATTAGATCAATCGTTCAAGATAATAATGGTTTCTTATGGTTAGGGACTTTTGGAGGTTTAAATCGTTTTGATGGTTACGATTTTAAAGAGTATAAAAGTTCTGAAAACACACGCAATACATTTCAAGATAATGATATAGCAGCCATGATATATGATAATTTAAATCATTTATGGATTGGAACAAATAATGGCTTAACTAAATACGATATTGCCAAATCAACTTTTAAAACATATCATGCTAATAAAAAGAGCAAAAACACATTAGTAGGCAATAAGATAAGAGCCCTTTTTATTGATAAATCTAAAAGACTTTGGATTGGAACTAAAGATAATGGGTTATGCTATTTAAATACTAAAACAGAAACTTTTCAAAAAGTAAAGATAGATAGTATTGAAAATGTAAGAGCCATATATCAATCTAAAGACGATAAAATATGGTTCTCTACCTTTTCAAATGGTATATATTGTTTCAATATTAATAAAGATGGAGAGATTTCAAAAATTAAGAATTACCATTTAAATTACCCAAATAAATTATTTAATGGGAATCCCGAAAATTATTTTTTAATAGAAGATAAGAAAGGAAAACTTTTTGCAGGCACAAAAAATGGCCTTTTCAAATTTCAAGAATCCGATGATAAATTTGAATTGGTCATTCAAAATGGAGAGGAACTTGATTATTTTAGAAGTATCACAATTGGTCCAAATGGAAACTATTGGATTGGAACGCTTAATGGTATAATTGAATGTGAAAACCTTGATGATATCTCAATTAATAAATATAAAAGATACGTTCCAGATATAAAAAACAGCAATTCTTTAGCTAACAATTACATTATATCTTTGTTTTTCGATAAATCCAATATGTTGTGGATTGGAACAGAAAATGGTTTAGATAAATACGATCCATTTGAAAATCAATTTAAAACCATACGAAGTGATTTTATAGTAAATAGTAAATTACCTATTGTAAGTTCCTTTGGGAAAACTTACGATAATAATTTGTTATTTGGTACTCATACTAGTGGGTTGTTTATAAGAAAAAAAGGCAAATTTTTACAAGTATTAAAAGACTATTTGAAAATTTCAAGTATTTATACAACAGATGGTAAACTATTCTATATAGGCCTTTGGAATGGTAAAGTTTTACGATACAACTATTTTGAGAATAAAAGCGATTTGTTAGATGTAGGTTTTAAAAATTCACCAATTTTTTCTTTTTGCAAAATTTCTTCTAATGCATTGCTAATAGCATCTTATGGAGAAGGCTTAATTGAATATAATACTAAAACCAAACAGTATAAATTTATAAGAAATGATGTTTTAGCAGAACAAGATATTAATAAATTAGTATTGTCTTCTGGTAATATTCTTTGGATAGCTACCGAAAATGGCATATTAAAATATGATTTCTCAAATAATCAAATAAAAAAATATAAATCGAATGATACTGTTGAAGGATTATCGAGTGAAATTGTTAATGATATCGTAATTGATAAAGATGATAAAATTTGGGCTGGAACACGGCAAGGATTAAATTATTATGATCCCAATAGAGATGAATTTGTTATACAGCAAACTCCAAAAGAATTAAAAAATAGTTGGATTACAGATATCGCTATAGATAGTTTAGGCATTATGTGGTTAAATATGAATTATAACCAAATAGGAAGGTATAATAGAAAAGAGAATGACTTAAGTCTGTTTTATGTAAAAAATGGCATACGGTCAAATGCGGTTAACAAACGTGGATTTTTATTTTATAATAACTCAAAAATTTATTTAGGTGGCGATAAGGAAATAATTTATTTTTCGCCCTCACAAATTAAGGAGAATACAAATTCACCACCTCCCATAATTTCAGAATTCAAAATTCAAAATAAAGAAGTATTGCCAGATACTGAAATTGGTGGGCAAATGGTATTAAATGAAGATTTAAATTACACAAAATCTGTTAATTTAAATTATAATAACAGAAATTTTTCAATCACATTTTCATCACCATCTTATGTTAAGGAAAGGCTTAATAAATTTGAGTATAAATTAGAAGGGTTCGATACAGAGTGGAATACTGTAAATAGCAATTCCAGAACAGTTCAATACACAAACTTATTTCCAAAAAGTTATATTTTAAAAATAAGAGCTGCTAATAGTAATGGGTTTTGGAGTGATGAAACGGCATATAATATAAATATTAATCGCCCTTTCTGGCTAACATACAAAGCGCTAATTTTAGTATTGTTATTTATATCTATATTGTTTTATCTTATTAGAAAACAAATAAAATTACGCTTAAAATTAAAACAAGAACTTTTATTAGAAAAAGTAAAACGCGACCGTGATGAGAAACTAAATAATGAAAAATTACGTTTTTTTACTAATATTTCACACGAATTAAGAACACCTTTAACATTAATACTTGGTCCAGTAAAACAATTATTAGGGCAAGAAAATACTAGTGATTTTGAAAGAAGTAGGTTCGATTTTATATATCAAAACACCAATAGATTATTAAGATTGGTAAACCAAATTTTAGACTTTAGAAGAGCTGAAACAGGCGTATTGAAACTACAAGTTAGTAAAGTCGAAATATTAATAAGTACAAAAAATATTTTCAATTCATTTATTGAATTAGCACAAACGAAAAATATAAATTTTAATTTAAATACAGATGATACTACTTTAGAATGTTGGATTGATACAGATAAGTACAATAAAATTTTATATAATTTACTTTCCAATGCCATGAAATTTACTAATGATTATGGTAATGTTGGTTTATTTATAGGGTACAAAGATGGTGAGGATAAAAAACTAATAATAGAAGTAAGCGATGATGGTATTGGTATTCCCATTGAAAGTCAAGAAAAAATATTTTCAAGATTTTACCAAGCACAAAACAGTAGAGCCAATACCACAGGTACTGGTATAGGTCTGTCATTAGTAAAAGCCTTAGTAGAAATTCATAAAGGAGACATCAAAGTAACTAGTGCGCCCAATGAGGGAAGTATTTTTACCGTAGAGTTACCTGTTAATAAAGAGGCGTATACCGAAGATGAAATATTTGATTTTGTTCCAGATAAAGAGGATAATGAAAAATTAATTCAAGTTCCACAGTTAAATACTTCGCCTAAAGAAACAAAAGGAAAGCGACCTAAAAATAACACCGATATAAAACATAAGATACTAGTCATTGAAGACAATTCTGAACTTAGAAGATATGCTGTAGAGTATTTGTCCGATTTTTATAAAGTTTATGAGGCCGAAAACGGAAAAGAAGGTCTAGAAGTATGCAGAAAAGTAAAGCCAGTACTTTGTGTAGTGGACGTTATGATGCCAATAATGGACGGTTTTGAATTTGTTGAAGAACTAAAAAATGATGAATATATAAGTCATACAGCCGTTATTTTACTCACCGCTTTAGCAGAGAATGAAAACAGAATTAAAGGCTATAAAATAGGTGTAGATGGTTATTTAGTAAAACCTTTTTATCCTTCATTATTAAAAACACGTATTGATAATATTATTAAAATACATTTCGATTTAAAACAAAAATTCTCAGGAGATATTGAAAGTGATGTTATAGCATTAGCGCATTCACAGATAGACATTGATTTAATCTCTAAAATAAAAAAAATTATTGAAGATAACATGAGTAACCCAGACTTAGCTCCCCGTTATTTGTGTAGCGAATTAGGAATGAGTTCTTCAAAACTATATCAAAAAATAACACAGCTTACCGATCTGTCTGCTAATGAGTTTATTAGAACAATTCGCTTAAAAAAATCGGCTCAATTGCTAAAAACAAAAAACTATAATGTATCAGAAGTAGCTAATATGGTTGGTTTTAACGATCCTTTATATTTTAGTAAGTGCTTTAAAAAACAATTTGGTTATTCACCAAGTAAACTTATAAAATAATAATTTTATTTATTTTGTTTTATCCTGATAAATAGTTGGTTATGTGTTTTTAAGGGTGTTTTTTTAATTAAAATTCCATAGATTATAATGAAAATTCCATAGTCTTAAAAGGAATAGATTATAAATTTGTTAATTAACAAAAATCTTAAAATCAAAGAATAATATGCCAAGGTTATCCTTAATATTGAAATTGAGAATACTTTTTACTATTTGTACTATTCTAGTTTTATTTGTAAGATGTAAAAACACACCTAAACAGAATAGTGAATCTTCTTTTTTAACAAACCTCGATTCTCCAATTCTTATTGAGGGGGACGATCATAAGGCATTTAGAGATCCTCTTATCATTTTTGAGGATGAAAAATTTTGGTTGTTTTATAGTGTTGCGACAAATGAAACAGATAGTATTATTCAAGGAAAAGCTTTTTGGCAAACAGCATATAGTACAAGCCAAGATCTTAAAAATTGGAGTGCCCCCAAATTTATAACTCCAAAAGATTTGAGCTTAAATTATGCTTCGCCGGGGAGTATCAATAAAGTAGGCGATGAGTGGGTATTGGCTTTACAAACATATCCAACTCCCAATGGTGAAAAATTTGGAAACAAAGATTCACGTTTATGGACGATGCGTAGTACCGATTTAAAAAACTGGAGCAGTCCAGAATTAATGATGTTTATGGGAGAAAATGTCCCACAGGAAGATATGCCACGTATGATAGATCCTTGTATCATTCAAGATAAAAATGAAGATGGTAAATGGTGGTGTTTTAGCAAGATTAATAGTTCGGTAAACATGTCATGGTCAAAAGATTTAGACATTTGGAATTATGAAGGTTTTGTAGAAGGCGGAGAAAATGCTTGTGTTATAGTACAAGATGATAAATACATACTGTTTCATTCACCAGAAAATGGTATCGGAATAAAACAGTCGTCAGATCTTCGCGATTGGCAAGACATTACACATCTAACATTAGGTCAGAACAATTGGCCATGGTCGCAAGGGCGAATTACTGCAGGATATGTTCTCGACGCTCGTAATATTCCTAATGTAGGAACGTATATAATGGTTTTTCATGGAGAAAAAGATAAAGATAGTTTTACTGTGAATTGTAATATAGGTATTGCATGGAGTGATGATCTTAAAACATGGCATTGGCCAGTTGAAAAGTAATATACAATTAAGAGGATTTGTTTTTAAGCAAGTTTGAATAAAACAAAAATTAAATATAATTATGAGAATAAGAGTTTTTACTTACCTATCTATTTTATTACTAACAATGAATCTTTATGGTCAGGAATCAGATCATGTAAATATAGCTCCTACACCTCCAATGGGATGGAGTTCATGGAATACATTTAAAAAGAATCCTACAGAAATAGTAATCAAACAAATAGCAGATGCTATGGTAGCTACAGGGTTAAAAGATATTGGATTTACATACATTAATATTGACGATTTCTGGAGTCCAGGAAGAGATGAAAATGGAGAAATAATAGTTGATACTTTAAAGTTTCCTAATGGCATGAAAGCGGTGGCAGATTATATCCATAGTAAAGGACTTAAGGCTGGAATTTATACAAATATTGGTGATAAAGCTAATTACGAAACACTTGCAAGCGGTGGCTATTATGAGCAGGATATAAAAACGTTTGCAGATTGGGGCTATGATTATGTTAAGGTAGATGTGAATTTTGCCCCAGACCGCTCAGAAGCAGCTTATATAAAAGAATTTACAAAAATATCTGAAGCCATAAAAAAAGCAGGACGCCCTATGTTTTTTAATATATGCAATCAAGGTGGAGGTGATTATCAAAATTGGGCAGCAACTATTGGTAATTCTTGGAGAGTAGGAGCTGATATAGATCATATGCCAAAAGGTTCAAAAACGCAATGGGAAGGTGTTTTATATGAATTAGATCGTTCAGCAAGATATCCAGAGGTTGCCGGTCCTGGACATTGGAATGATGCAGATATGATGTTAACAGGTGTTGGAGATGACGGCGGAAGGTTACTTGTAATGACTCAAGAAGAACAAAAAAGTCATTTTTCTATGTGGTGCATCATTGCATCCCCATTAATTCTAGGAAATGATCTGCGGAATATTTCTGAGGAAACATTAAGTATATTAAAAAATAAGGAAGCTATAGCCATTAATCAAGATCCTTTAGGGGTTCAAGGACGATTAATATACGAACAATCTCCAGGGGTTCAAGTATGGGTAAAAGAACTAAAATCTAAGAGAAAGAAAAAATACGCTGTTGTATTATTTAATAGAACAGACAAAGAAACAGAGATTGTTTTAGATTTTAATAAAGTAAATTTCAAAAAAAGAGTTAAAATAAGAGACGTTTGGGAGCATAAAAATTTGGGAAAATTTGTAAAAAAATACTCTAAAATAATTCCAAGTCATGGTACGCAAATGCTAGTGATAGAGTAGTTAATACACCATTAGGCTGTTAACTTGAAATTTATTATTATTTCAATAAAAGGAGATGAAAAAAATAAAGTATTCAGTTATAATTTCTTTTACATTATTAACACATTTTTTAGTTAGTGCACAAAATCATCAATTTGTAGATCCAATGATTGGTTCGCAAGGTCTTGGTAATGTTTTTATCGGACCTTCTTGTCCTTACGGAATGATAAAACCAGGACCCGATAATTCTGTACATGCAAATAGTGGTTATTCAGCAGAATTAGATAAACCTATATATGGTTTTAGTCAAGTACATGTAAGTGGAACAGGTGGAGGTGCTAAATATGGTAATGTTTCCGTAATGCCTTTTTCTGGGGACTTTGAATCTATAAAACAAGCGTCTTTACGTGAAAACGAAAAAGTTAGTTTAGGTTATTATAAAGTAGACCTAAAAAAATGGAATATTGAAACAGAAATAACTACATCTAACAAGTCCGCTTTTTATAGATTTCAATTTGATTCAAGCACTAAGAATGCCATCAAAATTGATTTAGGAAGGTATTTAGATGAAACTGACATTATTGATGGAAGAGAAACACAACAATTTGTGGGTTCACAAGTTGAAGTTGTTTCTAATACCGAAGTACGGGGTTATACCAAAATTAGAGGCGGATGGAATAATGGAAGTGCATATACTGTTTATTTCTCGGCAGTTTTTGATCAACCATTTACTGGATTTTCAACATGGAAAGACAAAATGTTTTATCCTAATCAAGAAACACAGGTTGATAATGGCACTAAAACTGGTGCTATGCTTTTTTATGAAGGCTTAGAAAACAAGACGGTGAATATGAAAATTGGAATTTCATTCATTAGTAGTTTAAAAGCAAAACAAAATATAGATTTAGAAATTCCGCATTGGGAGTTTGAAAAAGAATTAGCTGAAACTCAGCAAAAATGGGAAGATTTACTAAAGCGTGTTGAGTTTGATAAAGAAGCATCCGTAGAACAAAAAACCATGTTTTATACGGGGTTATATCACACAATGCTAATGCCTGTAGATAGAACTGGCGAAAACCCATTATGGGAAAATAACACGCCTTATTACGACGATTTTTATGCGATATGGGATACGTATCGTTCATCAAGCCCATTAATCACACTATTAAATCCTTCTCGTGAAGTAGATATTGTAAATGCTATGTTACAAATTTACAAACGTGATGGGTATTTACCAGATGCTAGAAGTGGAAATTCTAATGGACGAACACAAGGAGGTTCTAATGCTGAGGTTGTTATTGCTGATGCTTTTGTAAAAGGTTTAGAAGGAATCAATTACAAATTAGGACTTGATGCCATGTTAAAAGATGCCATGTTTCCTCCAGGCGGAAATGAAGAAAAGGAAGGTCGTGGAGGATTGGTAGATTATAACCGTTTGGGGTACGTCTCTACAAATTATGTGCGTTCTGGAAACCGCACCTTAGAATATGCATACGATGATTATTGTTTGGCAATTGTAGCTAAAGGAATTAAACGTAAAGGAGAATATTGGCGTTTCATCAAACAATCAGACAACTGGCAAAACCTTTGGAGAGATATAGAAGATAACGGCTCAAGAGGTTTTATCATGCCTAAAGATGCTAATGGAAAATGGGTTGATAGTATTCAATGCGCTGCTACTAATGGTAAAATTAATTATATTCCATATACCCCACTTGCTCAAGATTGGCCTAATTGTGTCTGTTGGTGGTGTGGGTTTTTCTACGAAGCGAGTTCTTGGGAATATTCATTGTCTGTACCACATGATGTAGCCATGTTAATTCAAAAAACTGGAGGAAAAGAAGCTTTTCAAAAAAGGTTAGATACGTTTTTCGACCAAGGATTTTATAATGTTGCTAACGAGCCTTCATTTTTAAGCCCTAATTTATACCATTGGATTGGGCGTCCAGATTTAAGTAATGATAGAATTCATCAAATTATAGATGAAAATTATAACAGTAGCAGAAATGGGATTCCAGGAAATGATGATTCAGGATCCATGTCTTCATGGTTAGCTTTCCATATGATGGGATTATATCCTAATGCAGGACAATCTTATTATTTAATCAATGCACCATATTTTAAACAGACAATTATTCATCAAGAAAACGGAAATGATTTTACAATCAAGGCAAGGAATCTTTCTGAAAAGAATAAATACATAAAAAAAATAATGTTAAACGGGAAGCCTTTTGATAATGCATTTATAGAACATAAAGATATTTTAGAAGGTGGAGTTTTTGAGTTAGAAATGACTGATAAACCTTCTAAGACTTGGGGAACAAAACAATTACCTCCTTCAAAATCTGATAAAAAATAATTGAAAGAAACCCTATGAACAAATTAAATGTTTTTTTGATCTTGATTTTATTGCAATTATCTATTGTCAATGCTCAAAACACAAATAGTTTTTCAATTGTTAAAGAAGGCGCATCTTGTAGCATTACTATTGATAAAAAAGATGCCAAAGTTGTTAAAATAGCAGCAAACTTATTAGCTAGAGATATAGCAAACATTACTGGAAAAACAATTGCTATTTCAAATAAGGTTTCCTCTAATATGATTATTGCTGGTACCATTGGCAAAAATAGTTTCATAGATCGGCTTATTGCAAATAAAACAATCGATGTTTCAGGATTTAAAGGACAATGGGAACGTTATTTAATACAGGTAGTAAACAGTCCAACTAAAGGTGTAGAAAAAGCATTGGTCGTAGTTGGAAGCGATAGAAGAGGAACCGCTTACGGAATTTTAGAATTATCAAGAATGATGGGTGTTTCCCCATGGGAATGGTGGGCAGATGTAACTCCAGAAAAGCGTGAAGAAATAATACTTTCAATTGAAAATAATGTATCTAAAGAACCAACAGTAAAGTACAGAGGGGTATTTTTAAATGATGAAGATTGGGGATTACAACGTTGGGCCGCTTTAAATTTCGAACCAGAAATAGGAGATATCGGGCCAAAAACCTATTCTAAAGTATTTGAACTTTTATTGCGGTTACGAGCAAATACCATTTGGCCTGCGATGCATTCTAGTACAAAACCTTTTTATTCGTATCCTGAAAACAAATTAGTAGCAGACGATTACGCGATTGTTATAGGAACATCGCATGCAGAACCCATGCTAAGTAATATAAACGGAGAGTGGAATCATCAAACTATGGGAGAGTATCGATACGATACTAATTCAGAAACCATAAAAGATTTATTTACAAAACGTGTAAAAGAAACGGCGAAATTTGAAAATATTTATACCACGGGAATGCGTGGAGAACATGACTCTCCAATGATTGTGGGTGAAGATGATACAGACCAACAAGTAAAATTATTAGAAAGCATAATATCAGACCAAAGAGCTATTTTAAAAAAAGAAATCAAGAGAAATCCCAATACAATTCCACAAGCCTTTGTGCCTTATAAAGAAGTACTTACATACTATCAAAAGGGACTAAAACTACCCGAAGATATTACACTGGTTTGGACCGATGATAATTATGGCTACATGCGGCAGTTTAGTAACCCAGAAGAGCAAAAGCGTTCTGGTGGGGCAGGGGTTTACTATCACACATCCTATTGGGGGCGTCCGCATGATTACTTATGGCTAAACTCCACAAACCCTGTTTTAATGTGGGAAGAAATGTCTAAAGCCTACGAATTTCAATCTCGCGATTTATGGATTTTAAACTGTGGCGATATCAAACCTCACGAATATAATATAGAATTGTTTTTAGATATGGCTTGGAATATGGAGGCTTTTGATAAAAGTGGTTCTATAAAAACACATATGAAATCTTGGGCAGCAAGAGCGTTTGGAAATAAATTGGCATCCCAAATCACAGATGTAATGTTTGAGGATAACCGACTTGCGTTTATAAGACGTCCCGAGTTTATGGCTTGGAGTCAAGTAGAGCCTGTCACCAAATCTGGGAATACAGAATTAACGCAAAGTCATTATGGCGATGAGGTTAATACTAGAATTAATGAATATCAAGCCCTAGAAGCGACTGTAGAAAAACTGTATCAAAATATTCTAGAAACGCGTAAAGATGCCTTTTATCAGTTGGTTTATTACCCTGTTATTGGTGCTTCAAAAATAAATCAAAAATGGTTATACAGTTTTAAAAATCAGTTTGCAGGACAACAAGAAAAATTAAGTGCTAATTATTATGGCGAGCAATCGGCTAATGCCTTTTCTCGCATTCAAAAAGAAACCAACTATTTTAATGAAACGCTTCAAGACGGGAAATGGCATCATATCATGTCCATGAATCCAAGGTTTTTACCCGTGTTTTCTCAACCAGCTTATGTCTCTATTAATCCAAAAGAAAAAGCCACTTTAGGTTTAGCAGTAGAAGGCTATACCATGGAAGTGAATCATGATATTGTAAATAGTTATGCCGATGTATTACCCGTTTTTAATAGTTATACCAATAGTCATTATTTTATTGATGTCTTTTTAAAAGGAAACGGTCATGTGGAGTGGCAGGCAGTTCCAAAGGACGATTGGATAAAAATTTCAGAACAATCAGGTCGGTTAATTAACGAATCTGGTAAACAAGAAAAACGGTTATGGGTAAGTATTGATTGGGATAAAGTACCCAAAGGAGAAAACAAAAAAGAAGCTCCTTTAGGGCACGATTTTCAATTGATTCCTCCAAGTTATAAAGTAAATAGTGCGATAGATTTTATAACAGCAGATAGCAAAGTAACTATAGGCGTATCTGTCTATAACCCTAAATTTGAAGCGTTGGAAGATTACTCAGGTTTTGTAGAAGACAAAGGCTTTGTTTCTATATATGCTGAAAATTTTACACGACATAAAGCAGGAGAATATGCCAAATGGGAAACCTTTGACGGTTTAGGTTACACAGGAAAAGTAATTACAGCTTTACCAAGAAGTGCAAATTCTGAAACAGATTTAAAATTGATTCAGCAAAATAGTCCATTATTAGAATACGATTTTTATGCCTTTAATTTTGGAGAGGTTGATGTAAGAATACAAGCAGTTCCCACGCACTCTAATTATAAAGGTAGAGGCGTGCGTTGTGCCGTTGCAATTGATGATGCCGACCCTGTTATAGTTAATTTTCAAACATCAGGACGTAGTGATACATGGAAACAAAATGTGCTTAAAAATGCGAGTATAAAATCCGTTAAACAAATTGTTAATCAAGCAGGAAAACATACCTTAAAAATTTGGATGGTAGACTCGGGGCTCATGTTAGATCAAGTTTTAATTGATTTAGGAGGTTGGAAATCTAGTTATGCTTTTCCAAAAGAAACAATGAAAGAATAAATCAATTATAGTTTCATTTAAAATTTAAAATCATGAAAAAATCGTTAGATACTAATAAACCCTTGAATAATTTAGACGAATGGGAAGATGATTTATTAATACGATATCCAGACCCATCTGAAAAGAAGAAGGAAAAGGAAGCGTTTAGAAACTATGTAGATTCTGAGAGACAGGAAACGGTTAAAGAATTTTATAGAATAAACCATTTGTGTCAAACATATGATTTTGTTTGTGAAAAAGAAGCCGATTTTTTAAAGTTCGATAAAAAAGAAATGTCTGTTTGGGAAGCTGTCGATTTTTTAAACACATTGGTTGATGATAGTGATCCAGATATAGATTTAGACCAAACACAACATTTGTTACAAACATCTGAAGCTATACGAGCCGATGGACATCTAGACTGGTTTGTACTTACAGGTCTTTTACACGATTTAGGAAAGGTTTTGTGTTTGTTTGGAGAGCCTCAATGGGCGGTAGTAGGCGATACATTCCCTGTTGGATGTGCTTTTTCAGATACCATCGTTTATTCTGAATTTTTTAAAGAAAACCCAGATTATACAAACCCAAAATACAATACGAAGCTTGGTGTTTATAAAGAGAATTGCGGATTAGATAATGTAAAAATGAGTTGGGGGCACGATGAGTATTTATATCAAATACTGAAAGGTTATTTACCAGAACCTGCTTTATATATGATACGATATCATTCGTTCTATTCTCAGCATAAAGACGATGCATATAAACATTTAATGAATGACAAAGATGTTGAAATGTTTGAATGGGTTAAGAAATTTAATCCTTACGATTTATACACAAAAGCGCCTGTTAAACCAGATGTAAAGGCGTTAATGCCTTATTATACTGAGCTAGTCGCTAAATATATTCCTAAAAAATTAAAATTCTAAACATATCAAAATTGTTTTTTTAGTATGATACAATAGGTGTCTTACTTTATTATGCGCATAGATTAACCAACAACAACTAACCAACCAACCAATCATGTATACCGTTATTTCATTTATTGCCTTTACTGCTTTTGTAGCTATTTATTCTTGGTACAAGCTAAGAAAGGAAAAATTAGATTCACAAGACGGTTATTTTTTAGGAGGAAGAAGTTTAACAGGTGTTGTTATTGCGGGGTCTATGCTGCTTACCAATATTTCTACAGAGCATCTTATTGGAATGAATGGATCTTCATATAAAAACGGCTTCATTATTATTGCTTGGGAAGTAACATCTGCTTTAGCTTTAGTGGTCGCTGCTATTTATTTTGTGCCTAAATATTTAAGAATGGGACTTACAACCATTCCTCAGTATTTAGAAAGCAGGTTTGATAGTACTACAAGAACCTTAGTGGCGTTGTTTTTAATGATTTCTTTTATTGTAACATTAATTCCAATTGTTCTATATACAGGAGCTATAAATATTGAAAGTATTTTTAATATTTCTGAATTTTTAGAGGTTTCTAAAGAAGAAGGTCTATGGATTACAGTCATTTTTATAGGTGTTTTAGGATCTATATATGCCATTTTTGGAGGCTTAAAAGCAGTTGCTGTTTCAGATACTATTAATGGTTACGGTCTTTTAATAGGAGGTTTGGCTATTCCTTTATTTGCACTTATAAGTATTGGAGATGGTAACCCTTTGGATGGTTTAATTAAGGTTTACGACCATAGTCCAGAAAAGTTTAATGTTATTGGAGCTAAAGATTCTGTATTACCATTTAGTGTTCTTTTTACAGGGCTTATTATTAATCAACTTTATTTTTGGAGTATGAATCAAACTATTATTCAACGCGCTTTAGGAGCTAAGAATTTAGTTGAAGCCCAAAAAGGATTGCTTTTTACAGGTGTATTAAAAGTTTTAGTACCACTTATTATTATTCTACCAGGCGTTATTGGGTTTTATTACTTTGGAGATTCACTTTATAATAATCAAGATATGATATATCCAGAGCTTATCAAGAAAGTATTGCCAGTTGGTTTAGTTGGTATTTTTGCAGCTATAGTATTAGGAGCTGTTTTAAGTACTTTTAATAGTGTATTAAATAGTGCTGCAACCATATTTAGTATTGATGTTTATAAAAGACATTTTGGTAAAAATGCCAGCGATAAAAAATTAGTTAGAATAGGGAAGTTGACCTCTGCTATTTTAGCTGTTTTTGCCATACTAGCAGCACCTATGGTAGCAAATGCTCCAGATGGTTTGTATCAATTATTACAGCAATTAAATGGCATCTTTTTTATTCCAATTGCTTCCATAATGTTAGCTGGGTTTTTTCTAAAAACAGTATCGGCTATGGGAGCTAAAGTGGCTCTTGTTGTAGGGCTTGCGTTTTATATATTAACCACTTTTGTTTTTAAGGTTGATATTCATTTTGTGCATATTTGGGGTATTGAGTTTTTATTGAATTTAGCCGTTATGTTTGGGGTGTCTTATTTCTACCCAGCAGGTGCAGATTATAAAGAAGAAGATTTACATGTTGTAGAATTAAAAACATGGAAATATACCAAACCAATGGCTATATTTCTTTGTGTGGTCACGATACTTATTTATATATTATTAGGAAATAGCTAAATTAATATTCATAAATTTTTCAATGAATTATTTTGTAAAATCACTATTGTTAGTAGTGGCTTTATCTAGTAGCAATAGTGATGTGAAATCAAAAAAAAAGTAAAACCTTCTGAAGATTTAATTCAAAGTATTTCATATAAAAGTATCAATATAATTAGACGTTCTTGTACTTTTGAAATTAAATAGACGTTTATAATGTTATGCTATATATTTTAATTGCTGAGCCTTCTACAAGTGCTAGCAAAGTACTGCTAGGTGTTTTGTTTGTTGTATTAGCATGTATTGTTTTTTACTATATTTTTAGATTAATAGAAATGGGCTATGTGTTAAAGTACAAAAAGCCATTATATAATCACTTTTACATCTATTTAAGAAAGATTAATGATAAACAAAAACGAGTTTTACAACAACAATTTTCGTTTTATAAAAAGCTAAGCGATAAAGAAAAAAAATATTTTGAGCATCGGGTAGCATCTTTTATAAAAGATAAAGACTTTATTAGTAGAGAAGGAGTAATAATTACAGAAGAAAAACAAGTTTTAATTTCAGCAACAGCTGTAATGTTAACCTTTGGATTTAGAGATTTTTATATAGGTCTTATTTCAAAAATTGTAATATATCCTGAAGCATTTTATTCTAAAACAAATGATGCTTATCATAAGGGTGAGTTTAACCCAAAATTAAAAACACTTGTACTCTCATGGAAAGATTTTCAAGAAGGTTATAAAATTAAAAATGATAATTTAAACCTTGGAATTCATGAATTAACACACGCTATTCATTTAAACAGTATAAAAGAACGTGATGTTAGCTCAACCATATTTAAAGATTCTTTTAAAGAATTATCTAAATTATTAGCTTCTAAATCTGGTTTAAAAGAAAGATTAACTAAATCTGAATATTTTAGAGGTTATGCCTATACCAATCAATTTGAGTTCTTGGCAGTGGTTATAGAAAATTTTATAGAAACACCACAAGATTTTAGATCTGAGTTCCCTCTTATTTATGGTAAGATTAAACAGATGCTTAATTTTAATGTTGATGGGTATTAAAAGTGTAATATGACTTTTATCATATTTTTTTGAAGTTTAGTTTTATAACTTTAGTGATAACAAAACTAAATTGTATAAGTCATGATAAAGAAAGCACCCGTTTCAATGATAATGACTGAGCCAGTTATTACTTTAAATACTAACGATAATTTAGAAAAGGCCGAATTTCTTTTTAAGCATAATCATATTAGACATATTCCTGTTGTGTCTGATTATTCTGTGGTTGGAATGCTTAGTTACACAGATTTATTACGATTGAGTTTTGGAGATGTTACTAATGATTCAGACGATTCTACCGATGTTTTAGTTTATAATATGTTTACAATAGATCAAGTAATGAAAAAGCAGATAATAACAGTGTCTTCATCTAATTCAATTAAAGATGTAGCAAAAATACTTGCTGTAGAAGAATTTCATGCTTTGCCTGTAGTTGATAGAAATAAATTAGTGGGTATAGTAACGACTACCGATCTTATTAAGTATTTACTTCAACAATTTTAGCTTTTTAAATTATAAAAAACAAAGCTTCATTTTAAGCTGATATTTGTCATAGATTAAAGATTTAGGGTTAGCTAATTTTGTGTTGAATTTAATAAATTATCATAAAATGAATCAGAAAACTCCAGTTTCTACTATAATGAGTAAAAATATTATAGCTCTTACAAAAACAGATAATTTAGAAAGAGCCGAAATGCTTTTTAATAAGTATAGAATTAAGCATATTCCTGTAGTAAGCAGAGATGTTGTAATAGGTATGTTAAGTTATTCTGATTTGTTAAAAATAAGTTTGGCAGGAGCAACACAAGATAATTATAATGTTAATGCTGTAGTTTATAATTCATTTTCTATAGAACAAGCAATGACTAAGGATGTAGAAACGATAGATAGCGAAACAACTATAACTCAGGCTACACAAATTTTAGCAAATAGAGGGTTTCATGCATTACCAGTTGTAGATAATGGCATTTTAACAGGAATTGTAACGACTACAGATTTATTGAATTACTATTTAAAACAGTAATCTTAATAATTAGCTATAGTTTTTAATTCTTTAATAGTTTCAGTTTGATTGCTGCTTTTAAATACGTGGCTTCCTGCTACAAATGTGTCAGCTCCAGCTTCAACTAGTTTTTGTATATTTTTATCTGTCACGCCACCATCAATTTCTATGCGTGTATTTAAACCTTGCTCATTAGCCATGTTGCGTAGTTTCTGAATTCTATTATAAGTGATATTTTCAAATTTTTGACCGCCAAATCCTGGGTTAATAGACATAAGTAAAACCATGTAGCATTTAGGTAAAATATCTTCTAAAACAGAAATAGGTGTTGTTAAGTTAAGTACAACGCCTGCTTTACATCCTGCATCTTCAATTTGCGTAAGGGTTCTATGTAAATGAACAGTAGATTCATAATGAACCGTAATAATATCGGCACCAACTTTAGCAAATTCTTCAATATAACGCTCTGGCTTTTCAATCATTAAATGAACATCCAAAGGTTTGGTAGCGTGTTTTTTAATAGCTTGAATTACTGGCATCCCGTAAGATATGTTAGGAACAAAATGACCATCCATAACATCTATATGAAACCAATCTGCCTCACTTTTGTTAACCATTTCAATGTCTCGTTGTAAGTTGCCAAAATCGGCGGCTAGTAAAGAAGGTGCAATTAGTTTAGAATTCATTATAAAGTTGTTCTTATGTTTTTACAAATATAGAAAAGTCTTTTGAAAGTCCCTTTCCTTTGGAGAGGGATTTGGGGTTAGGATAAAAAAATGAACCCACGGTAATCAGCCGTGGGTTCTTTCATCAATCAAAAAACGAACAGTTATGTGTAACTGTTTGTTACTGTAATTTAGTCGTAATTCTTAATAAAAAATTACTATCCTAAATATGTTTTTAATATTTTACTTCTAGAAGTATGTTTTAATCTTCTAATTGCTTTTTCTTTAATTTGTCTTACACGCTCACGAGTTAAATCGAATGTTTCACCAATCTCTTCTAAAGTCATTGGGTGTTGGTTTCCTAAACCAAAGTATAAACGAATTACGTCTGCCTCACGAGGTGTTAATGTTTCTAAAGCACGTTCAATTTCTGTACGTAACGATTCGTGTAATAACTCTCTATCTGGGTTTGGAGACTCTCCACTATTTAATACATCGTATAAGTTAGAATCTTCCCCTTCAACTAAAGGTGCATCCATACTTACGTGACGACCAGAGTTTTTCATAGACTCCTTAACGTCGTTAATTGTCATGTCCAATTCTTTAGCAATTTCTTCTGCAGAAGGTGGACGTTCATGACTTTGCTCTAAAAACGCAAATGTTTTATTAATTTTGTTAATAGAACCAATTTTGTTTAATGGTAAACGTACAATACGAGATTGCTCAGCCAAAGCTTGAAGAATCGATTGACGAATCCACCAAACAGCATACGATATAAATTTGAAACCACGAGTTTCATCAAAACGTTGAGCTGCTTTAATTAAGCCTAAATTACCTTCATTAATTAAATCTGGTAATGTTAAACCTTGGTTTTGGTATTGCTTAGCTACCGATACTACGAAACGTAAATTAGCTTTTGTTAACTTTTCTAAAGCAATTTGATCTCCTGCTTTAATACGTTGTGCTAATTCTACTTCTTCATCAGCAGTAATTAAATCTACCTTACCAATTTCCTGTAAATATTTATCTAACGATGCGGTTTCTCTATTGGTAACCTGCTTCGTAATCTTAAGTTGTCTCATCTAATGTTATCCTGTGATTTAATTGTGAATAAATAGGTCGTTCAATAGTTATACGTAATATGTATAATAAATGTTACAAAAAGTTTTAATTATTTTTAGCATCTTTAATTTTTAGACCCTGCATATAAGAAAAAGTCACTTTAATATAATTTTTGGGCTTTATCCAAGGGAAGGAATTTTTTCTGAAATCTCTAATGCACGCACTTATGTGTCTCTCTCAAAAAATGAAAAGTCTTGTAGATGATTTTTTGAAAAGTAAATAGAAAGGTGATACAACGGAGCGAATTTCATCAATATATTGAAGCCAATGCACAAAGAGTATTGCTGAATCCTGATGCTTATAAAAAACGGCAAGCTATTGTTGAGCATCCTTATGGAACAATAAAACGGCAGTGGAGTTTTGGACCACATCATTACTAAAAAAAACGTTATTCAATTGTTAAATGACCTAACGTTTTCCTGAATTTTATATACGCATTTTTCTTATATGACTTAACTGTATTAACAGATATATTCATCTTCTCGGCTATTTCTTTGTTTGTACAATTTTCAAGACTGAACCGAATAACCTTGGCGATTTGATCGGGTAGCGAATTAATGGCTTCTTCAATAAGTGCAGAGGTTTCTGTTTGTACAACTTTAAACATGAAATATGTATCTGTTTGTAAAATTTCCAACTCTTCAGTAGGGTAAGCCTTAAAATCCTTGGCATATGTCGTTCTCAGAAAATCTAAGCATTTATTTCTTACCGCTGTGTAAAAAAAACCATCGGTCTTGTTTTGATTTTCAAAATAAAGTTTTTTTTCCCATACTTTAATAAAAACATCCTGAACGATATCTTCGGAATGGTCGACATCTTTAACATACTTGTTCGCAAAAAAGCATAAGCGATCATACAAACGCTCGAAAATTTTTTCAAACTCTCTCAGGCTTAAGTTTTTTTTTGTCTCAAACATATTTTTAATTAGTTAATAGCAATTACTAATTTGTGTATGTAAAATATAAAGATTAAGATAATCTAAGAATCCCTAATTAGTTCTAAGATAAGTCTTTAATTTTTATGCTGCAAGCGTAAAAAATTATATATATATTTTAACCATAGAATTTCAGTTCTACAACAGATGCTTTAAATTAAGGTCTTAAATAAATTTAAAAATGGAATATTAGGGTTCATAAGTTAAAAACACATAATTTTATCTGTTTTAATACACTTTTTTATATTTTCAACGATCATATTTACAGGAATTAAACCTCTATTATTAAAAAATGGCTCAGGGAATAATTTAAAGAAGTCGTCAAATTCTTTTCTTGATAAAAGATGCGTTCCGGTATGATAAGCTGTATCAGCATAAATAATCCCTACCATCTTGAACGCGGTATTACAATGTTTTTTAACGTCATTGGTGAGGGCAGATCTGTCTAGCAATAGTGTTAATGAGGCTACAATGTTAAAGTGTGGCTGTATAAAACTGTGCGGTACTGTAGAGACTTTGGTTTTTTCCATAATAAGCATTTAAGGCTTTACTTTATTTATAAAACTCTATTTTAAGGATTCGTCTAAGACGAAGCTCTCAAAATTTTACTAATTGAAGTTGCCGAAACAATAAGATAACCATCTCATTAAACCTTTTATGTGTGGAAACAAAAAAGGCGCGGAACTCAGCTTACTGCCATTGAGGTACTGGTATACCGTGCAACAATAAGTGAGCCCACGCCCAAAGGCGTGAGCAAGTTACTTATCATCTCGTTGCAAAAATTACCAGTTTTCAATGGCGAGATTCAAAGCGAATGCTTCAATATTTTTCTATTTGAAGAATCGCAAAATTACATATTGTATTGTAACTCTTTTCAAATATAATAAATTTTTTACACATTCCTATCTGTATGTATGTAAAATATAAATATTTCTTTATTTTCCTACTTATTCAATAGGTAGATGATAATTGAAATAATTATTTCTGAAGTAGATTTTTATATTATTCGCAATATAAGAGAGAAAAGGATTTTGGCAGGTATGACTCAAGAAGAATTATCTATAGCTGTTGGTGCATCAGAAAGTTATATTGGAAATGTTGAAAATCCAAAAGAGCCGCAAAAAACAAACCATAGAATGCTGGCTAAAATTGCGAGGATATTAAATTTGAAATTATATCATGAAATCTATCCAGAAAAGGTTCCTAATAATGATTTAGTTAAAATAAAGCTGAAGCTTTTAAAAAAGAGAAATCATCAAGATGAAATAAATGAAAATGGTTGTGTTATTTCTAATATTGAAATATTGGGTATCAAGGTTTTAACAGAAAAAGAGATATTTAAATTTGAAAGAGAAACAGGAAGATATAAGTTTCGGAAAATTATTAAGACTTAAAATTACGTGTATTTATCTGTTTGCCAGTTTGTTATAGGTAATATTAATAGACGCTCAATTTGACAATTATGATGTAATAGAAAGTTACAATTGTAAAAGAATAATAACTGGAAAAGCAATAAACTTCAGACAGAACACTTTGAAAAGCTAATATAGTAAAAATATTTACAAATTACCGAATTCGGTAATTAATTTATTAGATAGAACATCCATATTGCAATAAAAGTTGAGGTATGAATGAGTACAAGACTGATATAATTAAGGAATTAATTGCGC
>TARA_R110002050_G_scaffold1281_3_pt1 | contig 92534 bp, 59 predicted proteins | sample TARA_R110002050 | Tara Oceans TARA_R110002050 (sample SAMEA4396988) | marine metagenome | biome: Polar Biome; feature: [DCM] deep chlorophyll maximum layer (ENVO:01000326); material: water (ENVO:00002006), including particulate matter (ENVO:01000060) such as... | depth 25 m
TGAATAGCGCAAACAAAAAAAACGCCAAGCCTGCTTGAGCGTTTTTTTTGTTTGCGCTATTCTCAAAGCGGAGCTTTATATGGAAAACCAAAGGTAGTTAATCGAGGCCAATATAGTTTAACTCTTAAAAAGAGTCAAAACCCTGCAAATTCTATGATTTGATTGCACAATGCTACCAGCTTTTAAAAACTTTCAATTACTTATGGATTATTTATTTTGTTTGAAAATTCTGACGCTATATTTAATAGCTGCAAAAACAAAATCGCTTGAATAAATTCTATCATCACAATATTTATAGTCCATGTATTATAAAAGTTACTTTATTCTAATTTTACACCACTAGGTTTGACTTTTGCAATGCCTTCGTTGCTATTAAAATTTAAACTATCAATTGCCAGTTCTCTTAAAAGAGTATTCTTATTATCTCTAATTCTGTGATACAAAATATAATCTTGATTATTTTCGCTAAAAACGGTATGATGCCCTGGACCCAATGTTGTACCATCTTTAGAGGAAGATAATATCGGACTATGCTCTCCTTCCTCCCATGGCCCATAAGGAGTTTTTCCTACAGCATATCTGACCATATAGGTGTTGTCAACACATTTGCCTTGAGAATACATTAAATAATAGTTGTTGTTTTTCTTTAACATAAATGGGGCCTCAAAATAGTTAGGTGGAGTAACATCTCTTATAGCAGCCTCATCAAAAGTCACCATATCTTCAGCTAGTGGAACCACAAAACAATGACCATTCTCCCAGTTCAAACCAGATCCCCAGTACAAATAAGCCTGTCCATCGTCATCTATAAATGCTTCAGCATCAATCATATGGTATTCAGGAAACATATTACCCTTAATGAGAGGGGAATTATCTGATTTTGCATTCTTCCATGGTCCCAAAGGCTTTTCACTAACGCCTACCCAAATTTCACTACCTACGGAAACATACATATAAAATTTTCCGTTTTTAGCCCTAATAACACAAGGTGCCCATACTCTGGCGTCGCCTGAAGTGGGACTTGTACATGCTTCTTTTGTGGGCCAATTGATTGTCTTCTGTTCCCAATTTTTAAAATCTGAGGACTCTAATACCGCCAAATCATCACCACCCCAAGGATCTTTTGTAGCAAAAATATAATACTTTCCTTGATAAGTAACTAAAGATGGATCTGCAAAATCTCCTTTAACTATAGGATTGTCTATTTTAACTTCTAATTTTTGATTACAACTATGCAAACATGCTGTTATACTTGCTACTGCACATAATTTAAAAAAAAGGCACTTTATCATATTTCTAATTTTTGTCTTATTTACATTTTAAATTATAGTTATGAATTAGGGTATATAGGGCTTTACTACCACTAATTTATCTCCTGATAGATCTACCTCAAACAAATGAGGCACTCTGATGTACTTTCCATTACTCTCTTTATGGCTATGAATTGCCATTAGCGATTTTCCATTAAAAGTTTTGAACAACATACCATGGCCAAAGTTTGGAGGCGTAATCGGCTCTTGTTCTTGAACCCATGGTCCATCTAAAGTCCCACTTATAGAATATGCAACACCCTGTACATATACATCATAAATCCAACTTGTCCATAACATCCCCAAACACCCTGTATCAGTTTTAAAAATAAAAGGACCATCTGTAACTTTATGGGGAACTATATTCCCTTCTTTATTCTTTTCTTTACTCCAAGGGGAATCGCTTGCCTTAAAAAGCAATTTTCCTTCTCCTATTGAACCGCTTAAATCTGATTTTAATTTAATTTTTTCTATAGTACCATTCAAATTTTGCAACCATTCATAACAATATACCATATAGGGCTTGCCATCTCTATCTATCCAAAAAGTTCCATCAAGTGTAGGCTTGTTTGCTGGCAGATAAATTTCATCTTCCATCGGTACATAAGGACCATCAGGCTGATCACTAACCAAAATATGACTGGCACGACGCTCAATACTATTTCCGTTTACTGTATCAATTTTTACATCGCGATTTGTGAACGTGGCAAAATCATAATATTTACCATTATATTCATGAAGCTCAGCTGCCCAAATCATAGGGTCAGATCCCATCCAAGATGTGGTATCAATTTGTACCACAGGATAAGGGCCTTCCCAAAATTTTAAATTCTCACTTTTCCAAAGCATACCACCTGTACCTGTCATATAATACATTTTACTTTTAGTATCAGCAAGAATAAAAGGATCACTTAATTTTATAGCGGCTAAGAGGATACTTTTTTTCATCTCTACGTCCCATTGCGCCTGTAAGATTTTACCAGATAAAAGACAAATGAACAGGAACAAAGTAAAACTTAGCCCTAAAGTTCCATCTATTTTTACTGATTGATTTTTTTGCATTCTTAAATAATTTTCAACTTTTTTAGTCATGCGTTTACTTAACAGCTTCTATTTTGTACAATCCTGAAGCATGAGGTTCTATCTTTTGAGAGAAATCATCCATAAATTCACCAAGATCTTTATTATTCCATAGCGCTGTGATTTTTACTTTCCCTGATATCCCTAATGTTGATAAGTGTACATCAATAGCTAAAGAAGATGTATCTGAAATATTAAATAAAGCCAAATAGATTACATTTTCTTTTTTGTTTTTTGAAGTCACTACTAATTTTTCATCCTCTTTATAAAGTTGTCTTACCTCTGTACTTTCTGAATGCATCTTTAACACTTCTTTATTTGTTAAAAGTGATAAAGTAAAAGCATCATTACTTGGCAAATCACCTCCAAACATTAAAGGCGATTTAAAGATGGTAAAAAAAGTCATTAAGGTATATTGTTCCTCTTTCGTTAAATTAGTCATTCTATCATCTCCAACTTCACCTCGAATAGACAAGCGCCCTAAAGGGATCATATCACAATCTGGCCAAGTTCCATTTTTTTGATTACCATACCAATCTTGACTAACTTCCATTAAATGTTTAATGTGCCACCAACTATCCCAAACATCATTGACCATACGCCACATATTGGCATGTTCACTTACATGAGTTCCCGCTGAAATTGGAGTTTCTCCAGGCGATGTACTAAATACCATCTTACGCCCGCTTTTATCAATAGCATTGCGTATTAATTCAATTTCCTTATCATGATAAATTGGCGCTGACAAATCATCTATTTTAACAAAATCAACACCCCAATTAGCATATAATTCAAAAATAGAATTGTAATATTCTTGGGCCCCTGGTTTACTTGCATCAATGGTATAATTGTCTTTTAACCATTTACACTGATTTTCTGTTGAATAAATTTGGTCTGCTGTTATTCCCTCTGCTCCTTTGATGGGTAACTTATTTTCTACCGCAACTTTGGGAACACCGCGCATTAAATGTATTCCGAATTTTAATCCTTTATTATGTATATAATCTGCTAATTCTTTAAAGCCATTTTCTCCTTCTGCGGAAGGAAATTTATTTGTTGCTGGTAAATAGCGACCATAATTATCTAGAACATATATAGGATCTTTTTGATTATAACCATGCGATTTGGTATTTTCAACGTACCACCTGATGTCTACTACAATATACTCCCATCCATACTTTTTTAAATTAATTGCCATATAATCGGCATTGGATTTTATTTCTTGTTCTGTTACTGTTGGCCCATAACAATCCCAACTATTCCAACCCATAGGAGGCGTTTGTGCCCATTTTTTATAATCTGTTTTAACATCAGTTTTAACATCAACTTTCTTTTTATGCCCATTACATGAAAGTAACAATGTAAAAGCAAACATTACTTTAAAAAACCTATTCATTTTCATTATGATATACTATTTTAAATTCGTTAATTTTCTTTTCTTAAGGTAATACCCGACACTGTGAGTAGTACAGGTTTGATACTCCCATCTGCATTAAATTCTAATATATCAATACAAACTTCTCTATTATACCCAGCTGCATCACCCATAGTAATACCTCCTGGACGGTTAAAACGATGATAAACAATATGCCAAATATCCGTATTTGGAGTTTGAATAACACTGTTATGACCAGTCCCATAAATGCCGTCTTCTGGTTTTTTTTCTAAAATCAAATTATTTTCTGGAATGGTTAATGGCCCTACTGGACTTGTTGAAGTTGCATATCGTACACGATAGTTTGGGCTTCGTGTATCATCTTCAGACCATAAAAAATAATAAATTCCATTTCTATAAAACACTTCCGCTCCTTCTCTAAAGGTTTTATCAGGAGTTAAGATTTTCAAAGTGTTTTCTTTGATGGAAATCATATCGTTATTTAATTCTACACAAGCCATATACCCATTTCCCCAATACAGATATGATTTCCCCGAAACGGGATCAGCAAATACATCAGGATCTATCTCTTGACCACCACTTACCCCTTCAGGTTTTATACCTACTAAAGGCTTTCCTGAATCTATAAAAGGGCCTGTTGGATTATCTGAAACTGCAACACCTATTTTTTGTGTTGCCGTGAAATAATAAAAATACTTATAAGTACCATTTATTTTCGTTTCTATCGCTGTTGGTGCCCAAGCATTTCTGTCAGCCCAAATGACGTCTTTTTTTAAATCTAGTATTACCCCTTCATCTTTCCATTTGACTAAATCTTCAGAAGAAAATGTTTTAAAATAGGTGCCTGACCATCCTGTAAAGCCGTCACTAGTTGGATATATATAATATTTGTTTGTTTTATGAGAATATATAATTTCTGGATCTGCATAGAAACCATTCAATACTGGATTATTATCAATATGAACGGTTACTTGATATGTTTTTTGTTTTTCCCCTGATGCAATAGTATAATTAACGGCACCTTTAGAAAAATCTTTGGGGCCGGAAGTTAAACTACTTGCCCATGATACAGTTTTAATTTTAGGGTCAAAATTTTTAATATCAGTTTCTGGTTTAACTGGAATGTAAATGGTATGGTCTTCATCATTGATAATTACATTATTATCCTTGATATTTTCTGAGTCAAAACCAATGAAAGAGGTTTTGTTTAGCGAACCCCATTTTTGAATTAAAGCCTGTGCTTCTTTTTCAGTAACCCTAATAACCGTACCATGTCTTGGATGAAAATTCATAGTTATATTATCATCTACTACTTTAAAGTTTTTTAAATCATTGGTTTTGGTAAATTGATAAGTCCCTTTCATATACATATCATACATCAAAATATAGTCTTTTGAATCAATCAATTTAAAAATTCCAGAACCTTCAACCGCTTCATCTGTTTGATCAAAAAAACCTTCTTCTTGTACATAACCTTCCGTTAATTTTGTTGAAATAGCTTGTCTAATACCACCTCCTGAACTTTCATTCTTAAAAAACAAATGATATTTTCCATCATTATAAATAATATCACCATCGATACAAGCACTGTTTGATGGACTATAAAACAATTGTTTAGGTGTTGTGGCTAATCCTGTAAAATCTTTATTGGCATATGCATAATAAATAATATCTGGGCCGTTATCGCCTAACATAGACCAATAAATCATATATTGATTGGTCTCTTTATCATAAATGGTTTGTGGCGCCCATACCCGTTTGATATCAGCAAACTCTTTAGGGTAAGTTTCAGGAATATTAATAATGGTGGAACTCCAATTGATCAAATCGGTAGATTTCATTAAGATCATTGCATAATTATTCCAACCTTGTTCAGGCACATACAAATCTGTAGCCACCATATAAAATGTTTTTCCATCTGCACCACGCAATATATGTGGATCACGAACTCCTCCCGAAGAGCTAATTGTTTTAGAATCTATAATTGCTTTATTATCATTTAAAGCATAATAGTTATAACCATTGTTACTTAAGGCATAATGTATTGATTCTTCCCCAGGCCCGTTACCCGTAAAATACGTAAATAAATAAGCCGTATATGTCGTGTCTTCACTTTGCTTAATGGAATTACATGCCATACAACACAATACTAAAAAAAGTAGGAAAAGCACATTGATCTGTTTTCTCATGCAAAAAAATTATTTTATTGTTTTTATTAAAATACTATTCATCAATTAAAGTCCATTTTTATTCAACTTCCAAGGTTGTCTCTATTGGTTTTAGCCAAGGGCTTGTAAATTTAACTGTAACCAATCCAGTCTTGCCTGTCGCCTGTAGATAAGCTGAAATTTTTCCTTGAAAAACGCGTTGCTTCGTATCAGTGTAATCTGTCATATCACTATTATTACCTGCCTCTAAGCCTAATAAAATAGCCGGACCTGTTATGGAACAAGTCACTTCATTATCAGAAAGCATAACAGGAAATCCTTCTTCATCCACCACTTGTACTTTAAGTTGCGCAACACCCTTATCTTTTTTAATAGTCTTTTTTTCAACTTCCACAGTAAGTGCGTATGGTTGTTTTGAAGATACAATCGCATAGCTACTAAGCTCCTTATCATCTTCACTAAACCCAATAGCTTCCAATTTGCCAGATTTATAAGGAACATCCCAAACTATAATTCCTGTTTTTTCATCATATTTTTTTTCTTCACCTACCACAATTCCGTTTAACTCAAGACGCACTTTAGCGGTATTAGTATAACATACTACACGTATGGTCTGCCCCTCTTCATAATTCCATTTTGACCATGCATCCTTAGAAAGTTCATCATTTTTTTTGTTTGCTATATATGTACCTAAATATAGCATTGGTTTCTGGGACCAAAGAGATTTCCGAAAATAACCACGTGGCTTTATATTCCCCGAAAAATCAATGAGGCCTGAATAGAATCCTCTTGAAGGCCAGCGCCCAGATTCACCAAGATAATCTATCCCTGTCCATAGGAACTGTCCAAAAATATGCTTGTTGTTTTTCACAGCCTTCCAAGCTTCCAGATCATGACGGTTTTCACTGCCAAAAATAACCCGATTAGGATATTTTTGATGATCGCTCTGGTACCTACTTTCTGTATAATTGTACCCTGTAATATCCAACGCATCTGGATATTCTGTTTCGTTAGACATGGTTACACCTGCCAAACCAGCCGTAACAGGACGTGACGTATCATATTCTTTAATACTCGCCACCAAACGCTTTGCAAGAATTCCAAGACGCTTGGCATCAGGAGCGTCTTTTTTATACCCACCATAAACTGCTTGAGAAAACCCTGTATTTCCACCTCCATTTAATACAGGATGTGAATAAGGATCGTTCGGATAATCTACTTCATTTCCAATACTCCATGCAAAAATAGATAAGTGATTTCTATCTCGCCGTACCATATCTTGTAGGTCTTTTTCCGCCCACTCGACAAAAATATCATAACTCCCTTGAAAGCCAGGTGTTCCTACATTCCAACCTTCTAGCCATTTACGTTTGGGAAATTCCCATTCATCGTACGCTTCATTTAGTACCAATAAACCTAATTCATCACAAAGCTCATAAAATGCTGGAGCCTGCGGATTATGACTGGTACGTACAGCGTTTACGCCTATTTCTTTTAAAGTTTTCAATCTTGATTTCCATACCTCCCTTGGCACGGCGGATCCTAATACACCTGCATCATGATGTAAACAGACGCCTTTTATTTTCATCCATTTATCATTAAGTGCAAACCCTTGATCAGGATCGAAGGTAAATTTACGGAAACCCGTTTGTGTACTTGTTTGGTCAATAATTTTACCATCTATTAAAACCCTTGTTTTTAGCTCGTAAAGGTTTGGGGTTTCAACGCTCCATAGTTTTGGATGATTCAATTTTATTTTGGCGATAATTTTTCCAGATTTTTTTGCTTCAATACTAATTGGAGTTGATTTTTTTGATACCACCACCCCTTCAGTGTTAACAAGCTCATTCTCTATCGTTATATTAGATGTCGTGTTCGATTCGTTGTCAATAGTTACATTGATATGAAGGACTCCAGACTTTTTATTTACTTCAGGACGTGCAAAAACACCCCATTGAGAAATATGAATAGGGTTAGCATATACCAGCCATACATCGCGATAAATTCCTGAACCTGTATACCAACGAGAGTCAGCACTTTGTTGATGATCAACACGTACTGCAATGGTATTTTTTTCTCCATAGGTAATGTACGGTGTAGCATCATAAGCAAAAGAAATATATCCATTAGGGCGTTTCCCTAAAGACATACCATTTACAAATACCTCACTTCTATTATAAACACCTTCAAAATACAGAAACACTTTTTGACCTTTTTTATTTTCTGGTACTTCTATAGTTTTTCGATACCAAGCTATTCCTCCAGGTAAATATCCTGTAGCACTTGCTAAAGTTGGGCTTAATTGTCCTCTTATACTCCAATCATGAGGAACGTTTACAAGCTGCCAACTTTCATCATCAAGAGCTTTATTTTTAAAATCTTCTTGATCTTTAAGGATAAACTTCCACGAGTTAGTAATTTTTTCAGATACTCCAAATGATAGTTGACTGAATGCAGCAAAATTGCATAAGATGAGGAATGCTACTATAATTCTTTTAATTTTAAATTTCATTTTTTTATTCATTTAATACCACGTGTTCTCATCTCTGCTCATAGAGCAAAAATGAAATTCGTCTAACTCAATATTTTACACAAATTCATAAACATCATTCCAAATTAATAGTCCTATTTTAGAGTTTTAGGAATGTGTATCTTAATTTTAATACTATTTTAAAAGTTGAATAGTTTGCAGACTATCATTATTTTTTGAAATAATAATTTTTGATTTTTGATTATTTCTAATAACTCTTGCATCTCTAACATCTCCTTCTAACCAAACACCCATTTTATCTCTGTCAATTACCGTAAATTCCCCCTTTTTATTTCCTTGTAACAGAACTCCTTTATTAGCATCGTTTGGTCCTATTTCTACGCGGAATGGATAGTAATTACCCACTAGCAATACATCTATTATTCCATCTCCTGTAAAATCTTGAGTAATGATACCTTCTATGGCAGAGAATTGAGCCTGAATAGGGAGTTGATGCGTTTTAAAGCCATTTCCTATATTCTCTAGATAAATACTTTTAAGCTGATATACACTCAGGTGCGCTGCTGCTTTTAATTGAGCTTCAGAAAAAATATCATCTAAAGTTGCAGAGGCATATTGGGCATGCTTCAAAAAATTCTTTTTTAAGAATGGGAAAGCTCCTTGCATTTCATCTAAAGATGGGATGGGATAACGTTTGCCTTGAACATAACTACTAATTACCGATGAGGATACACTATCTTTTCTAAAATCACCAATATAAGCCTCAAGGGGTTCCTTTTCGGAAACGGAATACGGGAGATTAAGCCCCATATTACCCACTATTAAGTCCATATCTCCATCTTGGTCTATATCAGCACTTGCAATACTTTGCCATAAGCCATTACTCTTTTCCAAGCGATATGCCGTTGTTTCTTCTTTTAGTTTTCCATTAGTATTTATAAAAATTCGAATAGGCATCCACTCTCCAACGAGCACCAAATCTAACCATGAATCTTTATTGATATCGACCCAAAGAGCTCCAGTGATTATACCTGATTTCCTCAATAACGGGTTCACTTCATCTGTGGCAAGACTAAATTTTACAATGCCTTTAGAAGCATCGCTATCATTTCTTAAAATGCCTCCTAATGCACAATCTGGGTAATTCCCTGATAAGGCCCCTCCGCCTACAAATAAGTCAGCATCACCGTCCTTATCATAATCTCCAGCTATTACAACACTACCATTTGAAAACCCTTTGGGCAAGCAATTGTCGGGAGCTGCTTCTAAATAGCCTTTTCCATTGTTTAAAAACAATCTATCTTGAAGTTTTGGTGAACCTAACGTTAATTCACTACCGCCATTAATTACATATAAATCTAAATCTCCATCATTATCTGCATCAAAAAAAACGGAGCCCTCCGATTCAAAGTCTTTGCTGTTTTTAAAACAATTATATGCAGTATCTAAATAGGAACCACCTGACTTTGAAACAAAAAGTCGATCTAAACTACCATAGGCTCCTGCAATAAAAATATCATCTTGACCATCACCATTAATATCAGCTACTGACATTTTTGGACCAGACCTTGAACTTTGTTTTAAAGCTAAACGATTTGAATTAAAATCGACAAAAGGATTTTCTTTATGAAGATATTTTATAGCTGTAGTTGTACTTTCAAAATAGGGCTCTTCCAACATTTCTTTTTGTGAATTAAGTTTGGATTCATTTTCATCAAATTCAAGTAGTGTATTTAAATAAACATTTTGCTGTTCAGAAATTTGACCTGACGGCCATTGTATTTTAATCGCTGCTTTTTCTGATTTCCCTAATCCAAAATATAAAATTGGATCTACCGATGATTGAAACCCTCTCACTTGATAATTTTCAATAAATTGAACAACAGAATCTGAATACACCCAAACTTTTGCGCCTAGAGAATGACTGTTTTTAACGCTACCTTTTAATTTAATTCTTAAAAAATTATTTTTTTCTTTATCAACAGTGTTCCTGTAAATCCCTACAGGCTCGTTGGTATTACTCACTATCAAATCTAAATCTCCATCATTATCTAAATCTGCATATGCAGCACCCGTTGAAACTGTCGGTTTCGTAAACCCCCAGTCTTTTGTAGCATTTTCAAAGCTAAAATCTCCTTGATTTTTAAACATATAGTTCGGAATTTTAGCAGAAGGCATCTTTTTTACTAATTCATAAATCAAACCAGAATATTCTCTTTTTCCAGATTCATCAAACAATTCCTTTCCTTCCGCTCTAACCTTCGTTATGGCTTCATTTACTTCGAATTTCATAAAATCTTTATTCGTATAATCTCGTAAGTATCCATTAGAAACGAACATGTCTTTTTTTCCATCACTATCAAAATCTGCTAGTAACGATGCCCAACTCCAATCGGTACTAGAAATACCTGCCAATCGTCCAATTTCACTAAACTTAGGAGTTCCATTTTTTTCCGAACCCTGATTCAACTGCAGCATATTTCGCATTTGCTGCTTATGATAACTACTGTCTACAGCTAATTGATAACGGGAATATTCATCTTGCCCCTTTAATAATTTTTGTCTAAAATTATCCTCTGGCAGCATATCTAATGTCACCAAATCAGAAAGGCCATCATTGTTGATATCTGCAGCATCATTCCCCATAGAATATTTAGAAATATGCCCAAAAGATTTTTTGGAAACTTCTAAAAAAGTTCCATCTCCATGGTTCAAGTATAGAAAATCTTGTTCATCATAATCATTAGAAACATAAATATCGGGAAGGCCATCTTGATTTAGATCAGAAATAGCCACACCAAGACCAAAGTTTAGTCCACTACCATAAATGCCGGCAGCCTCACTTACATTTACGAACTTATTATTATCATTTCTATAGAGAGAATTACCAAATTGTGGATGTCTTGTATTTCGTAATTTAGTACTGTTGTAAAAAGGCGAAAAGAATGTTTTGGAATGATTCAATAAAAACATATCTAAATCTCCATCAAGATCATAATCTAAAAAAGCAGCTTGTGTGCTAAAACTTCCTATGGCATCCAAACCAAATGCCGCAGCCTCATCTTCAAAGACTGGTATCGAATCTTTATTAATTCCTTTATTGATGAACAATTGATTAGCACGTACTTTATTGGTTCCCAAACCTGAATAACAAACATAAATATCTAGCATCCCATCACCGTTGACATCTGCAACACTCACACCCGTTTTCCAACCTTTCTTACCACCTACGTTTGCCGTATTTGTAACATCCTGAAACTTAAAATCACCCTTATTTAAGTAAAGTTTATTTTCTAAGACATTTGCTGTTAGATATACATCAGCTAATCCATCTTCATTAAAATCACCTATACCAACTCCCCCTCCATTATACATATATTCATACTGCATAATATTTAAGGCTTCGGTTTCAATTACTTCATTAACAAAAGAAATACCTGTATCATTTGGCTGAAGTAATTCGAACATCGTCTGTGGTTTATCAGAACAACTGAAGAGTGCAATGATAAAAAACATGATAAGAACTTTGCTATGTTTTTTTTTCAATTTGCTGGTAATTTTGGAAGTAAAATACATTCAATTTATACTTTTAGTTACGTTAGATAATGGGTTTCAGAACCGCACCATTCCAAAACTTTTTTAGCCTTAATTTAAGCATCTTTTAAATTTTAAATTCTAAATTCAATATATAGCTTAATTGGTATGAGCACAGCAACTTAATGTGCCATGCCCTACCAAATAACTAACTTAATCTAACTAACAAAATCATTTCTACCAACCTAAAATTTGTTTGGCGGCAGGATTCTTATCTATTTCATTCTGAGGAATAGGTAACACATATAATTTTGAAGGAAAACTTCGTGTCTCAAACGGAAATTTAGTGTAGGTATAATTATCACCATCCTTCTCTATTTTCATACCATATAAAGGGCCATTCAGCAAGCTTTCTGCAATATCCCATCTTCGAATATCAAAGAATCGATGTTCTTCAAAAGCAAGCTCTATACGTCTTTCATTTCTAATCTTATCACGCATTTCATTTTGGCCTAATCCAGTTACAAGATCAGGAACTCCTGCTCTTTGACGAATCTCATTAATAGCATCATAAACTGACTGATCTGGTCCTGTAGCCTCATTTTTAGCCTCTGCATAATTCAACAATACTTCTGCATATCGTATAAAAATCCAATCTTGATCACTAGATTGTGCATAAATAACTAGGTCTTCATTATGAAACTTACGAAGAAAATAACCCGTATTCATAAAAGCATCAGGACTACCTTCCAAACCACCTTCATACAACTCTATTTCACGACCTCTGAATATGGCACCGTCATGAACCACCGTGGCCTCAAATCGCGGGTCTAAATTTTCAAAAGGTTTTGTTGGATCAAACATCGGGGAAGTTGCTTGAGGCTCTCCATCTATTGCATCATAAGCATCAACAAAATTTTGGGTAGGTAAATTTCCACCCCAACCACCATCACTGGTTCCTTTAAAAGTATTCGGTGTGTTGTAGACATCCCAACCAGCGCCTTGAGTACCTCCTGCGTTTGTTTGATGATGCTTATCTGGATACTGAAATTTTTTGGCAAAAATTATTTCATTATTATTTTTAGTCAAAAACAAGCTTTTATAATCTGGAAAAAGACTATAATCAGTATCAATAACAAGGCTTGCAGCATTAGCAGCTTCGGCCCAACGTTCTGCATAAAGCAACACTCTACTTTTTAGACTATTGGCTGCTCCTACCGTAGCTCTTCCTGATTCAGTATTATTTTTTGAGGGTAATAATTCAGCAGCCTTCTCTAAATCTCCAACAATAAAATCTACAATTTCAGCATAGGTTGCCCTTGGGATTTCAAAATCATCCTCTAAGGTTAAGCTCCTATCTATAAGAGGTACTCCTGTTGGCACATCATCTTCTGATTTAATTCCATAGAGCCTTAATAATTCATGGTACATAAAGCCTCTTAAATAATAAGCCTCTCCTTTTAAATTATTTCTCAAAGTCTCATCCTCAAGTCTATCCAAATTTTCCAATGCAGAATTGGCTTTTCTGATTAGTCCATAATAGTCTGCCCAAGTTTCCCCCCAAGGTACATTACTAGGTAAGAAATCACCGGTTTGCAATTGATTGGAATGTGTCCATCCCATACTTACATCACCGTCATCTGTTGTTCCATCTAACAAATAAAGCCCTTTAGCCCATCCCCCATAATTGCGATCAAAACCAGATGGCATATTGCCATAAATTGCATTTACAAATTGAGTGGCTCCTTGTGGATCTGTCCAAACTAATTCTTCGGTCAATGAATCTTTTGGAACCTGATTTAGGATATCCTTTTCACAACTAAAAAATAGCGTCATGCACAATAGTGCTGATCCCAATTGCCATATATATGATATTTTTTTATTCATGATTATTTCTTTAAAATTTAACATTTAAACCTACATTCCAGATTCTTAGTTGAGGATATCCCCAACCTCTGTCTTGACTATTTTCGGGGTCAAAGTTTTTAATTTTCGACCACGTAGCAACATTGTTCGCATTTACATAAAGACGAATTCCTTGAATAAAATTATTAGTGAAATTTTCAACAGGTACATTATAGGCTAATTCCACATTTTTAAGTCGCAGGTAGGATGCGTCTCTCAACCAGAAAGAAGAACCTCTATGATTGTTTGTCGCTTCAATAAGAACTCTTGGTTCACTAGCATCTGTATTTGTTGGTGTCCAACGATCTAAATTTGCCTTATAGGCACCAGATGTTCCTAAAAAGAAGGGCCATGCAGCTTCACCACTGTAGTACTGATTAACTTTTGTAGCCCCTTGAAATAAGAAAGAAAACTCAAAATTCTTGTATTCTAAATTACCTCTGTACCCAAAAATAATCTGAGGCGTATTAGAAACTCCTATTGCTTCTCTATCAAAATCATCTATTTGTCCATCTGGCACACCATCAGGACCATTAATATCTGCATAACGAATATCTCCTGGCGCTGTATCTGCAAAATGAGTAGGCGCATTATCAACTTCCTCTTGAGATTGAAAAAGACCCAATGCACGCAACCCAAATTGGGTACCTAAAGGCAATCCTGTCCTTCTAATATTAGCATTGTCGGTTTGAGGTTCATCTATAAAAACGATCTTGTTTTTTGCGTAGGTAAAATTAGCATTCATAGTATACCTTATCTCATTACTAATACGGTTTCTATGGCCTAGTTCTATTTCAAAACCCTTATTGTCAACTTTAGCCAAATTCTCCACGGGTAGACCTACTCCTAATAATCCTGGAACCGTTAAATTTCTTGAACCTAAAATATCACTCCTTTTATCCGAAAAAACATCTAGATTTACAGAGAGTAAACCTTTCCAAAGAATCGCATCCAAACCAAGATTAAGCTTTTTTACGGTTTCCCAAGTAACATCAGGATTAGCTAAATTACCTTCAAGTATTGCCTGCTGAACGTCTGCATTTCCAAAAACAGCAGTACCGTTTACATTATAAGATTGTAAGTAAAGAAATCTTTGACCACCAATACGATCATTCCCTAAAACACCATACGATCCGCGAAGTTTTAATAAATCTATAGTCGATGAGTTTTCTAAGAATGGTTCTTTAGATATAACATACGCCGCAGAACCTGAAGGGAAAAAACCCCATCTTTTACCTGGCGCAAACTGTTCTGAACCATCGGTTCTAAAACTCCCCTCAAGAATGTATTTATCATTGTAGGACCAATTTAATCTTCCAACAACACCTTGTCTCCCACTAGTACCAGAATAACCTCTATTATTTCGGTTTGCCGTACCTCCAAAATCTATTTCATCAATAGCTAATGTGTAACTATCTCTGAACGCACTTAAAAAATTCCAACTTTCTTTTGTTTGAGTGTATAGTAGTAATCCTGATATATCACTTTTCCCAAAAGACCTATTATAATTTAAGTGCGTCTGTAAAGTAACAGATTGGTAGTCATTATGATCTTGATATAATGAAGAAGCAGCATCAGCTCCACTAGGTTGCTCTACAAAAGTACCATCGGAAGATCTACTTGAAAAAGGTATTTTTATAAAAGACCAATTCTTTTTATCAGTTATGGTCTTATCATAAGAAGCTATCGCTTTTAAAGAAAGACCTTCAACGGGTAATTGTTGCTCTATTTGAATTCGACCTTTAAATACTTGATTTCCTTCTTTTCTATATCCATTCTCTGATAAAGTTAAATATGCTGGACCACTAGAATAATCTCCATTGGACCATTGAATAGGCGTTTTATTTGGTGCTGTCGAAGTTAACCATCTAAATACCTCTGGATTTCCAATAGAATTTATTTTTTCATCTCTTCCTGATATATCAAAAGATAATTTTGTGGTGTTCGTTACATCAGCATCGATATTAGATCTAAAATTATAACGTTTAAAATTATCCGCTGGAATGATTCCATCTTGGTCTAAAAAGCCAAATGAAGTTGCATAACGAATTTTTTCTGAACCTCCTGTTGCCGAAATATTATGAGTTTTTACCAATGCTGTTTTATTCAAAACGGAATACCAATCAGCATCTGGGTGTGTATCTGGATTACTCCCATCTTTAAACATTTGAAGGTCTTCATCAGAATAGATTGGTTCTTGCCCTTGATTAATCAAAGCCTCATTATAGAGCGTGGAGTATTCATAAGAACCTAGGTATTCTGGATCTCGGGTTCTTTCTTGCACCCCGAGACTTGAAGAAAATTCGATTTGCATTTTTCCTTCTTTCCCCCTTTTTGTGGTAACAAGAACGACACCATTACCGGCGCGCATCCCAAAAACAGCAGAACTCGCAGCATCTTTAAGAATAGAAAAAGACTCTATTTCATTAGAATTCAGTTGCGAAAAATCTCTCGCTGTTCTTACAATTCCATCTATAACATAGATTGGAGATGCATCACCTGTAGTACCAATACCTCTTATAAAAATATTAGAGCCATCTCTACCAGGTTCTCCGGAACGTTGGGTGGCAATAATCCCAGATGCCTGACCTACCAGCGCATTACTTAGGTTAGGAGTTGGGTTTTTTGCTATTTCCTTTTGAGCTATTTCAGAAACTGAACCTGAAATATCACTACGCTTTTGGGTACCATAACCAAGCACCACTACTTCGTCTAGTTTAGCAACATCTTCTTGTAGCGTAACACTAATTATTTTTTGACTTCCAACAGTAATTTCTCGAGTGGCATATCCTATATAAGAAATTAACAACACATTAGCGGGAGAGGCATTAATAGTGAATTTTCCATCAAAATCTGTAGATGTTCCAGTTGTTGTTCCTTTCACAATTACGCTTGCACCAGGGATGGGTTGTCCTGAATTATCAATCACTGTCCCAGAAATTACTTCTTTCTGTCCAAAAACAGTAAAAATTCCAAGTCCAAAAAAGAACATAAAAAAGAATCTTTTAGCGATGAACCCTGAAAAGTATTTTAATATTTTTTTCATAAGTTTAATTTTAATGAGTTAATTTTTTTATTTAATTTTTGATTAGAGATTATTTCATTTTTTCCATTACTTATTTTGTTATGATTTTATGTTGTTTTTTGATGAATTAGGTAATTTGTAGTTTGTTTATTTTATTTCATTAATAAAGGGGTTTTAATTGACAACTATATCTATATGTTTACTTACTAGGCGCTAGGATTCATGTGGCAAAGCGCCTCAACTATCATCTCTACCAACACCTTGCTGTTTGAAATCAATGTATTGGTATACTTTAAAATTTTCTGGAGTTGTTCTACGTGCGGATACTTCATTGTGATATATCACAAATGATGCTCTTCCAGAGTCTTTATTAAAATCTAGAACAGATGGATTTTCCCATTCAATTAGCATATCTTGAGAAAAGCCCAAACAAACAGTAAATAAGGGTAGTACTAAAATTGATTTATGCATCATAAACAAATTGTGCGTTCATTAATTTGGTTTTTGTAATGCATCATGGCTTCTACTAAATAATAGTCGATATATTTTAGAAATAGAATACCAAGCAATCAATACCTAAAAAACCATTAAAAATAATTCTTATAGGTTCAAAAAAGTGACGCTGTTGCTATTCATAAATTTCATTTATACCAATGTTATAGCTACAAACACATTATTTCTATTTAAGTGTAAATTAAACACTTAATTGAATATGTCAAATTTATGTTAAACTCTTACATGAAGAAGGGTGTAAATTGACAAAAGATAGGGTTCAAACTGACCATTTCGCAAAAAACAGAACCAAATATTATCTTTTTGTAAATTCAGAAGGAAGATTATCAAATTGTTCTTTGAACAATTTTCTGAAGTATTTCACATTATTAAAACCAACTTCATAAGACACTTGAGCTATAGTATAGTTACCTGTTTTTAACAACTCTACTGCCTTATCCATTTTAACTTTTCGGATGTATTGATTAGTATTTAGCCCAGTAATGGCTTTTAATTTTCTAAAAAGGGACGATCTACTCATTCCAATGCTGTCAGCTACCTTCAATACATCTAATTTTTCTTGATCCAAATTGTCAAGTATAATTTTTTCTAACTGACTTAAAAAGTCCTTTTCTTTATCTAACAATTTTACATCTTTACTTAGCTTTTCTAATTTATTTTCTTCTTTATTTAAAAAGGCATTTCGCAATTGACTTCTAATGTCTAGCAAATTTCTTATCCTAGCTTGTAAAATTTTACCGTTAAAAGGTTTTATAATATAATCATCTGCTCCATGAACGTATCCTTCTTGTATGCTTTCCATATTATCTTTAGCTGTTAATAATATGATAGGGATATGAGATGTTTCCATATTAACTTTTAACACATTACAAAGTGCTATACCATTCATTTTAGGCATCATAACGTCCGAAATAATTAAATCAGGTATATAACGCAATGCTTTATCTACCCCTTCGTCTCCATTATAAGCATAAATAAGATCATACTTATCTTCTAACAATCCGTCTAAATAGCTTAATACATCTTGATTGTCATCTATCAATAAGAGAAGTTCTCTTGTTTCATTTAAATTAATATTAGAATTCTTCTCCTTTAAAGATGTAAACTCATCAATAGTATAAATGTCATCAAAACCATTCTCATCTCTACCTTTATCTATATCATCACTTTTTTCAACTGAGTTTATGAATAATGATTTGTCTCTTGGAATGATTACTGAAAAAATACTTCCTCGATGTAACTCACTTTCAATAGTAATAGTTCCCAAATGGAGTTCTGCAAAACTTTTTGATAATGCAAGACCAATGCCTAATCCATTTTTATTGTTTGTCGCATTAGACTGATAATACCTTTCAAAAACATGTGCTATCTCTGCAGTACTTATACCATAGCCTGTATCCTTTACCTTAATTTCAAAATTATCTTCATCAAAAGTAAGAGAGACATGTATTTCTCCTTTATCTTTTGTGTACTTAAAAGCATTTGACAAAAGATTATTAAAAATAATATGTAGTTTATCTAAATCAAACCAAGCCATTAGTGGCTCTTCTGGAGTATCATAGCTTAAAGCTATATCCCTTTTTTTTGCAAGTGGAAAATAATTGTACACCCATTGCTCTAAACAATCTTTTAGATTGTGTTTTCCAATTACCAACTTACTTAAACCTAAATTAGATTTTCTAAACTCTAAAAGTTTATTTATAGATTGAAGTAATTGCTTTGCATTTTTATATATTAATTTTAAACTGGTTTTGTGCTTTGTACTATTGCTTTGGGCTATTAAATCTTCTAAAGGTGCTAAAATTAATGTTAATGGTGTTCTTAGTTCATGGGAAAAGCTTGTAAAAAACCTGATTCTTTCCTCGTTAAAATCATGTTCTAACTGCCGCTGCTTTCTTTCAAACAATAACGAATTTATCAACTTAATACGTTCTGAATAGTATTTCATAACCCCGTAAATTGCTGCTATTACAACTAATATATAAAATAAATATGCTAGTGGTGTTTTCCATATTGGAGGTTTTATAGTAATACGCAATTGTTTTATGACCTCATTTCCAGATCCAAATTTAGCTTTTACATTTAAAGTATAATCGCCATGTGGAAGGTTGATAAAATTAACTTTACCAGCACTATTTGTATTGATCCAATTTTTATTATATCCATCTATTCTATAAGAATAATTAATACTTTTAACGAAAGGGTATTTTAAGGCTACATAATCAATTGAAAAAAAAGTCTGTTTATGGTTTAATTGTATATGATCTTCATAGAGAATTGATTTGTCTAAAACACCTTTATCTTTATCTTTTGTAACTGAAGCTTTCTTGTCTAGTACTTCTAATGCTTCAAAAACAATTGGGTATGCTTCTTTTTTTATTTGAAGATTGGTTGGGTTAAAAATATTAAGCCCTTTATCTCCGCCTAAATAAATTACTCCAGACTTAGTTATAATGCTAGAACCACTATTAAAAACTCCTTGTTGAATGTTGGAATAGGTATTTAAATTATAAATCTTATTTGTTATTGGATTGTAATGACTAATGCCTTTAAAGGTGCCTAACCAAATATTATTTTGATTTTCAATGGTAATACTACTTACAGAATTATTACTTAAACCATTCTTTTCTGTGAAGATTGTAATTGCTTTTGTCTTAGGATTCAATCTAATCAATCCTTCATTTAACGTTCCTGCCAAAACATCGCCATTTGATAAAGGTTGAACGCTAAAAATAATATCTGTTTTAAAATCTTCTATAGTGGTTGAATTGTAAAAAACGACTTCAAAGGTATTAGGATTAAATCTCAAAATACCGTTTCCATAGGTTGCTAACCAAAAATACCCTTTGTCATCTTCACGGATTGCTCTGATGTCAATTTTTCCTAAAGGACTAATAAACTCAAATTTATCCGTTTGTGCTATATATTTATATAGGCCACCACGATTTGTACCTATCCAAAGTTGCTGTTTGCTATCTTCAAAAATTACCCTAACATCACTTCCATCTTCTACTCCTCCTTCTAAATAATGGTTGCATTGTCCTGTGGTAGGATCAATTTTATTTAAACCTCCTTGATAAGTACCAACCCACAACCGCTTTTTACTATCTTCATGAACCGCAAGAATATAATCATTACTTAAGCTCAATGGATTATTATTTTGATGCTCATAGTGCATAAACTTTTCTGTGTTTGGGTCAAATAAATCTAAACCTGCACCATCAGTTCCAATCCAAATTTTCCCATCATAACTTTCTGCTAAAGCTCCTATTCTATCATGTGAAAGCCCGTTTGCATTGAAAACATTTTTTCTTAATAACTTAATGGGTTCTCCCTTAATACTTACAAAATTGAGCCCTGTACTTGTACCAATCCACATATTACCATCACGATCCATTTTTAAAGCAGAAACCGTTCTGTTAAAAACACTTGTGCCATCATCTTTGGGTAAATACCATTTTACATAGAAGTTAGGTTGTTGCTGTAAAAAATCAGATGTATTAATGATATTAAGTCCACCGTTTCTAGTGCCTATCCAAAGTTGACCTGTGGTGTCCTCTTCAAAACAAAGAATCTTATCGTCACTCAACCCTTCACCTTCAATAAAAGACTTTGCTAACTGCAATACATCATCACCATTTGGTTTAATAACATATGCCCCCTCATCTGTCCCCACCCATAAATTTCCATCTTTTGAAGCATAAAGAGTAGTGATGTTTTCAGGAGGGCTCTTACCGTTTTTATTTAAAAAAAAACGTGATACTTTTTTTGTTTTATAGTCGACTTTATAAAGTCCAAAACGTTCTGTACCAATCCAAATCAAAGAATCACCTTGTGCCTCAAAGCATGTAATATCATTTGGAGTTAGTGAATTTTTATTGTCTGAATTAACAATATTTAATGCTATTTTTTTTTGGTTATCAATACTTTGAATTCCTAAAACTAAACCAAAGACAAACGCCTCCGTATGTCCATACGTAAAATAGCTTGCACTCGTACTAAACAGCTTATTGTTCTCACTTAAAATCTCAAAACTTTCTCTTTTTGCATTATAAAGATTGATTCCCTCAGCCGTATTAATAAGCAATTTCCCATTATCTAAATTGCGTATTTCATAAATAAAATTGCCTCTGATATTCTGATTACCTACAGTATCACTTTTTTTATAGACTTTAAATTGCGTTCCATCATAACGATTTAACCCCTCTGATGTCCCTATCCAAATAAACCCTAATGAATCTTGTTCAATGCTATAAATAACGTCGCTTGACAAACCCTCTTCTACATCTAAAAGGTAAAAAGAACGCTTATCTTCAATAGAATTTGGTTTTTTTTTTAAGGCTTGACTATACCCAATACCCATAAAATAAAAAATACAAAGGGAGGTAAACAACCTCATTATTTGGTTCATTAAAGAATTCCTTTTAGTACAACAATTCATTCGCATTTATTCATTTTCAATTTATTTGGCATAAAATATAACAAAAATAAAAAATAGACCATGTTATATTAAGATACATTTTTTTTAATTTGAGTGCCTTTAAACCATTTCATCTTCGGTTTCAGATTCTTAAAAAAGGATAATATATGACATTAACTTATACTGCTCACTTATTATACGCAGGAGACCCTATTATTGAGAATATTTAACTGGAGCTTTGAAGAAGAAATATACTAGGAGCTCAAGAAATGAGTAACTAAATTTGGAGGGAGTTTTTAGGCTTCTTGGATGAAATAAATATAAGAAATAAACAAGTATATCAGATTTAAGTAAAAAATATTATTAAGGACTACCAAAATCAAAAAAATGAATTTGATACTCTAAGAAGCTGAATAAAATTATTTATTTAATATTCCTTATTTTTGAAATAGAGGAAATAATTAATTCACTTTCTAAAAAAAATTAAGATTCACAAATCGACAACAAAGAAAATAGAATTTTGCCAAGACCATGCAAACAAAGGGATACAAACGTTAGGTTTGAATCCAGTCGAGATCACGAATGAATAGTACAATAAGAGAAAATGCCAAGCTTACTTGAGCATTTTTTTTCGTTTGTACTATTCTCAAAGCGGAGCTTTATATGGAAAACCAAAGGTAATCTAGTCGAGGTCACGAATGAATAGCGCAAACAAAAAAAACGCCAAGCTTGCTTGAGCGTTTTTTTATTTGTACTATTCTCAAAGCGGAGCTTTATCTGGAAAACCGAAGGTAATCTAGTCGAGGTAGGGAATTTAAAAACCCTTAAAATTTGACTTTTTTTGGGATTTGTTTTTTTTAATCCTAAAAGCCTACAAATCTAGAATTACATTCAATCGAGGGATTTTTGAACTCTTAAAAAATCACTATTCTGAATAAGGTCTTATTTGATCGTAAATTCAACCGTCGCTCCTGGTTTTAAGACTATGTTTCTCACAATGTCCTTATTTTCAAAAGTAAGCTCACCTACTTTATCTCCAATTAACTGAACAGTTAACATATGATCTTTAAGGATTACAAACACATCTGAAATATCAGAAAAGCCCAATTTAATTTTTTCAAATTCTAGTTTGTTTACTGAAAAAACCACTGCTTCAGTTCCGTTTGATAATGAGCTTGGTTCATTCCCTGAAATATTCCAAAAAGTATTATTCAACACCCAGCCTTTAAAATTAGGCTTCTTCTGTTCTTCATTTATTCTACTAGCATACCCTTTGTACGGATAAAGTACACTAATAAAACTAAACGTATTTTGATTATTTTTAGCAACCACAGCCCATTGTTTTCCTCGTGTTCCTGAAGTTGTAACGGTGTCTGTTTTTTTTATTTGATAAATATCTAATCCGGATGCATTATCAAATGTAGATCGAATTAAATTAGAGGACTCTTCTAAAGAATAATGGCCTTGCCAAACTTGTTTATAATCGTGACTGGTAGCTGATGAAAAATTATCTTTCACAATCCAGAAGTCGTCTTTCAAATAAATAACTTGTCTGCTATAGGTAACTCCGCTATTCTCAAATCCGTCATGACTCCCCACAAATAAATCAATGCTACTGTTCGTTTCCCATGCAATAGTTGTTGGATGTGGCAATTCTAAAAATTTTCCAAAACCACTACCTCCTTGATTTGAGGTATATTGTTTTCCTTGCAATTCATCATCGATAAGCGCTACATTTTTCACCATAGAATTTTTAAAAAAACCGTAATCACTTAGAGAATATCGGACCTGATAATTAGGTAAAATAACTTTACCATTAGCCATAGCCTGAACGCCCAACATATCGCCATGTTGATGATCTGGTTTTTCATCATCTAAGCCAGCAGAAATAATCATCATTTTATCATCTGCTTTCCACCCCTCTCTCATAATATAGTAACCTGTTGTATTAAATTCTGTAGACTTCATTGTTGGTGCTTTAACAACTATATTTTTCAACATTTTTAATTGCGAATTAGTCACATACCAAAACATTTTTCGTTCTACATGATCATTAGCAAAGTGACCAATTTTGGAAGATTCAAATAGTAAATAACCCAATGTTAAGGCCCCTGATATATCGTTACTTTCTGCCCATGGGTTATCCGTATCATCAGACAATACAGGTGCAGATTTATCTGGGTAGGCAATTTTTGTTAGCGTTACAAAGAGTGATTTCAACCGTTCTTTCCAAAATGGTTTTACTGCTAAATCGCTTATTTTTGTCAATTGATACACATAAAAATAATTATCAATATCACTCATATGATAATGCACTGAACGCTCAAACTGAAAACCGTCGTCATTAATTTCTTTTGACATATGATTTTCTAATAATGACATAGCATGGTTGTACCATGTGTCGGTATCCTTAAAATCTCTAAATAGAATTGACACCATGGCTAAAGCAGACATTCCTCTTGTTTGATGATTTCCAGATGCGAATGATGGGTTTCTACTGTATAGATGCGCAGCATGTTGTAATAAGGTTGCAATAGTGGTTAATTGATCTCTATCGGTATAAGTTTCTTGTCCCAAAAACATAGTATGAATTTGTAGCCAATTTAGCGTTCGGTAACCTGAACGAAAAACCTCGTACACTCCATTACCATCTGCTATTTTCTCAAAATCATCTGCATCGAGCGCTGCATTTAATGACTGCAATTGATCCTTAAAATAAGTAATGTATTTGGGGTTTTTATCTTGATAATAGTAGTGAAATGCCACATCAACCATTTTATGTTGACGCGCTAAATGCCTTAATGCGTACGCATTTACAGGCTCTTTATTTAGATAATTAAAAGGTAGTTTCCATTTCGTAGACCCTGAAAACTTAGCCATATGATCATTAGCATTTTCTGCATGGGAACGCTCAGGTTCATTATAAATACTGTTGTAGTTTTCTAAACGGGCATCAAAATCATTCCAATTGTAAAAATAACGTTCCGAAAATTTATCACGGAAATACTGCGCTAAAACAGCCTCAGATATAGGTCCATTTTTACTTAATACAGCTTTAACTTCCGGAGTTAAATAATTAACAAGATCATTAGCTGAAATTACTTTATTAGTTGGTATCGTTTGGCCAAATCCTAATCCAGACAACAAAAAAAAAGTGATAAATAGTGTTTTAAAATAACCCATATTGCGTATGATCTAGTACATTAATTTTTGTTTCAAGTTTTGTTCTATTCTAATTTTTCCAGAATTTGTGATGCTATTATTTACAGGCTTCTGACCTTTTTCACCCCATAAAATGGCAATTTCTTTTACCGGATTATCTTTGAAGGTATTATCTGAAAAATCAACATTTACGATACCATGGTTTTGAATTAATATGCCACTTTCATCCGCTTTACCACAATTAGTGAAACTATTATTTTTCACTACTAAACTTCCTCCAATGGTTGACTCGTCGTAACCACCACGATAGTAATTAAGAACAGATGATTGAATGTTTTCAAACTTAGAATTAGTGATGTATACAAACTCCGCATTGTAATCGCCTTTAGCATCTATTTCTGTATTTAATAGAATACCTGTCAAGCAATTTTTAATACTACTATTGTCTATTGAAATGGTATCAGCAAATGATGCTTTATAAGCTCTAATAACACTTTTAAAACTTGAAATCTCCGTATTTTTAATAAATAGGTTAAAGGCTTTAGCCATGTTTTTATCTAAAGTAGCAATTGCATCTTGCTTTTTATTTCCTTTTAAAATTACGTTTTCTAGTTTCAAAACTCCTTTCGGGTGCATTTCAAATCCGGGTTTTTCAGAAGTAAATCGGATTTCAACTTTTTTACTTCTATCGCCCGAGGTTATGGTAATGTCTTTATCAATTTTTAAACTACCAGCTATTTTATAAATCCCCGATTTCAAAGACAAAACATCTCCTGAACTCGCATTTTCAAGGTTACTAAGTAATGATTTACTAGAGCTTACTGATATTGTTTTTGACTTATAGCCTAATGTTTTTTGAGAATACCATTTTGTTCCATAAAGTTCCGTTTGAATCAAAACTGGATTCCCTGTTACGGGTAGACTTATTGCACCAACGCTATTCTGCTTTTTTCTTTCAGCTCCGAAAAAGTCTTTTGTAATGTTTTCAAAATCAAAACCTTGATAAACATCTTCTTGGTTTTTTGAAAGTACATAAAGATAATCAGCTATTTTATTTACTTCAAAAGCTCTAGTTTCAATACCATCGTTCGTAACACTACTCTTATTTTCACTATTGAAAATATTATTTTTAAAAGTTACACCCTTAACATCGTCATAATTAACAATTGGGTAATTATCTGCTACCGTATTATAAACTAAGTTATTAGCTACAATCATACGTTCTGGGCTCGCAGAACGAATTTCTGATGCTGGCAATACATCCTTCTTATCAATATTTTCACCTACACCAAATTGAAATGGAGATTTACAATCGATAAAGGTGTTATAAGCCACAACAACATCTGTAACCTGATTGTATCGATTTAATGGAGATTTTGGAATGCCATTCATCACTGCCAAAGCACTCCTAAATTCATTCCCTTTTATTTTATAGAAATAGTTATTCGTAATCCAATGCCCTGTATTAATAACACGAATACCACCAATAAATTCTGAATTATCATTACCAATAAAAACGTTACCATCAATAGTACAATAGTTTCCATGTCTTAAAACTAAAGAACCTTCACTTTCAAAAAAAATATTGTTTCTGTACTCGTTGAAGTTTGATTTGTTTGAAATTATTTCAACTTCACCATTACATCTGTCAAAAAAATTATTAGAAACATTGGTATACGATGGGGTCATTGAGGTATTACTACTACCAATCTGTAAGGTTTCTCCATGAGGTCCACCTTTACGAGGTCTGGGTCCGAAATGGTTGTAAACAATTTGATGGTGATTATTAATATGCTCATTTCCTTTTAAAAAAACTCTTACCGTAGGTCCAAAATTGGATTTACCTACAATACTACAATGGTCTAACTGGTTATTTCTTCCCCAGAATTCAACCCAATGGTCTGAAACCTCTCTATTTGGTTGTGTAAATTCATCAATAACACAATTTGTAATACGACTATGATTCGCAATAGAATCATTATTAATCTTAAACTGTACAACACTATTTGAAGGTGTATATCCATTTTTAAAATGTAAATCTTTTACGACAAGGTAATCCCCTCCTATCGCTAAATTAGACAGTCCTTCAATAGTTACTTTACCAGCTGTTTCTGCACTTAAAATTATAGGAAAATCCTTGGCGCCTTCTCCGTAAAACTTGATTTGAATGTCTTTCCAAATACCATTTTTCATTATGATCTCGCTTCCTGCTTTAGCTTTGGCTATAGCCTCTTTCAATTCCGTTGAATTACTAACTTTGAAGGTTTGGGATGCTAATTTTTCTTGGCAAAAAACTAAGACCAAGGTTAATATTAAAATGATAAGACTTCTTTTCATGCTGTTTGGTTTATATAAAATTTATACTGTGTACTAGTTCCCAATCCCAATTTTTAGGATTTAAAAGGTTGTATTTTATTACTATTCTAATGCAATACACTATTTGGATCTAACAAAACTTACAAAATGTTAGTATAGTTATTTATCCAATTATTCTGTGTCCAGAAATATTATTAATGAAAATAACTTCAATTAATTTGAATCTTATTTTTTATATAATCTATAAATCCTTCTCAGGCGATAATTTCATTTAATGCAACACCTAAAAAAGTTTCTCATCCTTTTAAAAGTTCAAAATTCCTTAGAACTATGAAAAGCATTACATTCATAATTCACTAAACAACTGGCAAATCAAGGCTAACAACATTCAAAAAATCATTAAATTGGTTGACCAAATTGGTTTACCAAATATACAGATATTTGTTGTATTCTAGAATTTTTAACTATTTTTTCATTTTTTCAAAGTTCTAATCGATAGATTTTATGATATTTTCAAGTATCCAAAGACTTCCGTTAAGAAAACTCATGAATAAAAATTGTTATTTTTATCTAAACTATCATAGAGACTAATATTTAAAGCGATATTTTTATATGTTTTTTCAACGTATCCTTTAATTTTTTATTACAACAGCAGTTTGTTGAACCTACTAAAAACTTGAATTATCTATAAATAAAATTACCCAAGAATACCTTGTAAATTGGTTTAAAATAAAAGAATGCATTAACAGTTAACTAGTAACGATGAATAAAAAAATTACATTAAAACAACTTGCTGTTATATCAAATTTTTCTGTTTCTACTATATCCAAAGCACTTTCTGATAATAATGAAATTAGTACGGAGACTAAGAAAAAAATAAAAGAAATTGCCAAACTATATAATTACAAGCCAAATGCTATGGCTCGAAGTCTTAAATCAAAAAAAACCAAGACTATTGGGGTTATTATTCCCAACATTCTAGCACATTATTTTGCAAAGGTATTGGTAGGTATTGAACACGAAGTGTCCAGAAGAGGGTACAATATTATCACTTGTATTTCTGACGAATCATATAAAAAAGAAGTAAAAAGTATTGAAATGCTTGCTTCTGGAAGTGTTGATGGCTTCCTAGTTTCATTGTCCAAAGAATCACAAATTAAAAACAAATATGATCACTTCACTACGGTAATTGATGACGGTTTGCCTGTTGTAATGTTCGACAGAACATCAAATGCTGTAAAATGTGACAAAGTAATCATAAATGATTTTGAAGCCGCTTATAATGCAACCAACGCCCTTTTAGAATCGTCCTGTAAAAAAATTATTTTTGTTTCTCCTATTGGAGGAACTAATGTTGGTATTGAAAGGGCAAATGGATATCGTAAAGCAATTAATGACTATTTTAAAGATACTGTTAAACCTGAAGTTTTTAATTTTACGGACTACACGGTTTTTACTGATAAATTAGACGCCTATTTGGAAAAAAATAGGCCCGATGGAATAGTTACTTCTGATGAGCTTTCTGCGATATTTGCTATGAATTTGGCTATCTCGAAGGGATACAAAATTCCCGAAGAAATTTCTATAATTGGTTTTACAGATGGTATACTGTCAAGAAACAGCAACCCTCCATTAACAATCGTTAACCAAAATGAAACAGAATTAGGAAGAATAGCAGCTGCAACATTAATTAAAAGAATAGAAGGAAAAGCACAAAGTGAATTTATTACTCATGTAGTAGAAACAGCTATTATTTTCCGTAAATCTTCAAAAAAAATAGTTGCCGTTTAAATTTTAAAACTAAAGCCTTCTTGAACCTTTTCATCATACTTTTCTTTGTCAAAAGTATATAAATAAGCACCTTTTTTAGAAACAGTCATGTCTTTCTCAGCCAGTCTCACTAGAATTCCGAAAGAGTTTATTTTATTGATAAAATTTCGTTTATCTAGTTTTTTTTCTAAAATTGCTTCGTACAGTTTTTGCAATTGTCGCATTGTAAATTTAGGCGGTAATAGCTCAAAACCTATTGGCTTGCTTAATGCTCTTCTCTTTAATCGTGCGATAGCTCTTTCCACCATTCTATTATGATCAAAAATTAAGCTTGGAGCTTTATCTAAACTAAACCATTTAGCAGAATTTTTTTGAATAAGTTCCTTATCATGCAAAGCTATATCTATCAAAGCATAATAGGCGGTTGATAAAGTTCGTTCAACAGGATCTCTATCTACTTTACTAAACGTATATAATTGTTCCATGTATATAGAACGAATACCGGTTAGTTGATGCAAAATTCTAATGGCTGCATCATCTAAATTTTCATCTTCTTTAAGAAATCCACCCATTAATGACCACTTCCCTAATTCCGGTTCAAAATCTCTTTTAATAAGTAAAATTTTCAAATCTCCTTTATCAAATCCAAAAATAATACAATCAACTGCTAAGAGAATTTTATCAACACTATCGTAACGACCAACGGACATATTTAATTTTGAGAACGAAATTAATAAAAAAAATCAGATTATTAAGTGTTAGTATTACACTTGAAATATTTTTATACTATATTAGCCTTTTAAATATGTTATAATGAAAAGTTATGTGATTGGTTTAGACTATGGGTCAGACTCAGTTCGTGCCGTTTTAATTGATTCAGAAAACGGTAATGAATTAGCCTCGGAAGTACACTGGTATGCACGCTGGATGAATAGTGAATACTGTGAATCATCAATCAATCAATTTAGACAACACCCTTTAGATCACATTGAAGGTTTAGAAAATACAATTAAAGCTGTTGTACAGAAGAGTACTGTAGATATTACTGCCATAAAAGCTATTTGTATTGATACCACTGGTTCTTCCCCTGTGCCTTTAGCAGAAGATGGTACTCCTCTTGCTTTTGTAGAAGGATTTGAAGAAAATCCAAATGCAATGATGGTGCTATGGAAAGATCATACAGCTATCAAAGAAGCAAATGAAATTAATAAATTAGCTGAAAACTGGGGTGGAGAAAATTTTACCAAATTTGAAGGTGGTATTTATTCTTCTGAATGGTTTTGGGCTAAAATTTTACATATTATTAGAACTGATGAAAAAGTAAAACAAGCGGCATTCACCTGGATGGAGCATTGTGATCTAATGACTTATCTACTTATTGAAAATAAAGATTTAAAGTCATTTAAAAGAAGTAGATGTGCTGCTGGGCATAAAGCCATGTGGCATGAAAGTTGGGGTGGATTACCCGCGGATGAATTTTTAAATCAGTTAGATCCTTATTTATCAAAATTAAAATCACATTTATATACCAACACCTACACTTCTGATGAAATTGCAGGAAACCTAAGTAAAGAGTGGGCTGAAAAGTTAGGATTATCAACAGATACAATTGTTGCGGTAGGAACTTTTGATGCACATTCTGGTGCTGTTGGTGCTAAAGTAGATGAAAATGTATTGGTAAGAGTAATGGGTACCTCAACATGCGATATTATGGTTGCTCCATCAAACATCATAGGAACGAAAACTATAAAAGGCATTTGCGGACAAGTAAATGGGTCCGTAATACCAAACTATATTGGTCTTGAAGCTGGCCAATCTGCTTTTGGAGATGTACTTGCTTGGTTTAAAGATATGCTCTCTTGGCCTATTGATCATTTAGTTTTATCCTCAGCACTTTTAACCAATGAACAAAAAGAAAAGCTTAAAGCAGAAATAGATTCAAACTTCATTAAAAAACTTTCTGAGCAAGCTGAAAAAATTTCTATTTCGGAAAGTATTCCTATAGCTTTAGATTGGATTAATGGCAGAAGAACTCCTGATGCAAATCAAGAATTAAAAAGTGCAATTTCCAACCTATCTTTGGGTACAAAAGCACCTCATATTTTTAAAGCCTTGGTTAATGCAATTTGTTTTGGGTCAAAGAAAATAGTTGATCGTTTTGAAGATGAAGGTGTGCAAATAAAAAGTGTAATTGGTATTGGTGGTGTTGCCCGAAAATCACCATTTATAATGCAAACGTTAGCTAACGTACTTAATCTTCCCATAAAAGTGGCAGAATCTGACCAAGCCCCTGCTTTAGGTGCGGCCATATATGCAGCTGTTGCTGCTGGTATATATCCTAATGTAATTGAGGCGAGTAAACATATGGGTAGTGACTTTGAAGCAGAATATTTTCCGGAACCAAATAGGGTAAAAACCTATATTCCCTATATGGAAGAATACAACAAATTATGTGATTTCATAGAAGAAAATACAAAAAAATAAACTTAATTATGAGTTCTAAATATACCGAGTTAAAAAGAGAATGCTACGAGGCCAATATGCAGCTAAATACTCTTAATTTAGTTGTTTATACTTTTGGAAATGTAAGTGCAGTGGATAGAAAAAATGGAGCCTTTGCAATAAAACCAAGTGGTGTACCCTATGAAATTCTTAAACCTGAAGACATTGTAATTCTTGATTTTGATAATACGATAATCGAAGGCACTATGCGGCCTTCTTCGGACACAAAAACACATTCTTTCTTATACAAAAGTTGGGAATCTATTGGCGGCATAGCCCATACACATGCGACCCATTCGGTAGCGTGGGCGCAAGCACAAAAAGACATTCCAATTTTTGGCACTACACATGCGGATCACCTAACCACAGATATTCCTTGTGCTGCTCCCATGAGCGACCATCTTATTGAAGGAAATTACGAGCATAATACTGGAATTCAAATTTTAGATTGTTTTAAAGAAAAGCAACTATCGTACAAAGAAGTAGAAATGATTCTCATTGGTAATCATGGTCCGTTTGCTTGGGGGAAAAATGCGGCAAAAGCTGTATATAATAGTCGAGTTCTTGAAGAAATAGCAAAAATGGCCTATTTAACACTTCAAATTAATCCGAATGCTCCAAGGCTAAAAGATTCATTGATTAAAAAACATTACGAACGTAAGCATGGCAAAAATGCGTATTACGGTCAATAAAATAATACTAAAAAATAGTTAGATTCTAAAATGATTGATATTACACAAAAAGAAATTTGGTTCATTACTGGTAGCCAACATTTATATGGTGAAGAAACGTTAAAACAAGTAGGTGATAATTCTCAAGAGATTGTTAAAGGCTTAAACACTTCATCTCACCTACCTGTAAACATAGTTTTCCAACCAATAGTAACCACCCCAACAGAAATAACAGATGCTTGTATTGCTGCGAGTGCAAATAAAAATTGTATTGGTATAATAACATGGATGCATACTTTCTCGCCCGCAAAAATGTGGATTAAAGGTCTAAGCTTATTAACAAAACCTCTTTGCCATTTACATACTCAGTTTAATGCTGAAATTCCATGGAAAAATATTGACATGGATTTCATGAACTTAAACCAATCAGCTCATGGAGATCGTGAATTTGGATTTATGATGTCTAGAATGCGTAAAAAAAGAAAAGTCGTTGTTGGTCATTGGAAAGAAGAAAGAGTCCAGAAAAAACTAGGAATTTGGTCTCGTGTAGTTTTAGGTTGGGACGAATTACAAAATTTAAAAGTTGCTAGATTTGGCGATAATATGCGAGAAGTTGCTGTTACCGATGGTGATAAAGTTGAAGCTCAAATGCGTTTTGGTTTTACGGTAAATGGGTATGATTCTTCTGATATCGTTAAGCACATCAATAAAGTGACAGAGCGTCAACTTAATGCCCTTATTGAAGAATATGAGGCTACTTACAATTTATCTAACAAGCTTAAAAAAGGTGGTGAACAAAGAGCATCATTACTAGATGCTGCTAAAATAGAATTAGGTCTTAGAGCATTTTTAGAAGAAGGCAGTTTCAAAGCTTTCACTGATACTTTCGAAAACTTAGGAGAACTAAAACAATTACCCGGTATCGCTGTACAACGTCTAATGGCGGATGGATATGGCTTTGGTGGTGAAGGAGATTGGAAAACAGCTGCATTTGTACGAGCAATGAAAGTAATGGCTATAGGTTTAGAGGGTGGCACCTCTTTTATGGAAGACTACACGTATCATTTTGCACCAGATAAAGCTTATGTTCTTGGGTCACATATGTTAGAAATTTGCCCAAGTATTGCAGATGCAAAACCGGACTGTGAAATACATCCTTTAGGTATTGGTGGAAAAGATGACCCTGTGCGTTTGGTGTTCAATTCTCCTGCTGGCCCTGCTTTGAACGCTTCTTTAGTGGATATGGGTAACCGATTTAGACTAATAGTGAACGAAGTTGAAGCTGTAAAACCTATAGCCGATTTACCTAAATTACCTGTAGCAAGAGTTTTATGGGATGCAAAACCAAATTTAGATATTGCTGCGACCTCATGGATTTTAGCCGGTGGTGCTCACCATACGGTGTATAGCCAAGCTATTACCACTGAATATATGGAAGATTTTGCTGATATTGCAGGGATAGAATTGTTAGTCATAGATGACAAAACTACAATAAGAGATTTTAAAGATAAGATAAACGCTAACGAAGCCTATTATCACCTTTTTCAACATGGTCTATAATCAACTAATATAAATAATATGAATTACTCAAAACAATGCTTTTATGTTTTTGCTATTCTAGCGGTTTCTTTTTTAAACATACAATGTAAATCAGAAAAGAAAAAAGAGGTTATTGAAACCAATACTGAAATTGCAACAAACCAGGTTACCATAGAAAAATCTGACTACGGAATAACCTCGGAAGGTGAAAAAGTAGAAAAGTATATTTTAAAAAATGCCAGTGGTATCGAGATTGATATTATCACATACGGCGGTATTATAACCGCTCTTAAAACGCCAAATAAAGATGGCGTTTCTCAAGACATTGTTTTAGGCTATAATTCACTTGAAGAATACACAAATAGCAACCCCTATTTTGGAGCATTAATTGGCAGATATGGAAACAGAATTGCTAAAGGTAAATTCAAACTAAATGGTACTGAATATACATTAGCAACTAATGATGGTGAAAATCATTTACATGGTGGTCTTAAAGGTTTTGATAAAGTTGTTTGGAAAGCATCCGAAGAAAAAAATGATACTTCTGCTTCATTAAAATTAAGCTATTTAAGTAAAGACATGGAAGAAGGTTATCCTGGTAATTTAGATGTTACAGTAACTTATACCTTAGATAATGATAATAAATTGAATGTTGTTTACGAAGCTACCACAGATAAAACAACAGTTGTTAATTTGACCCAACATTCTTATTTTAATCTTTCTGGTGATTCTTCTACATCTATCTTAGATCAAGAATTAAAGATAAATGCAGATACCTATATCCCGGTGAATGAAACTTTAATTCCTAATGGTAAACTAGCTACGGTTAAAAACACTCCTTTTGATTTTACAACTATGAAAGTTATTGGTAAAGATATAGAGGCTGATAATGATCAATTAAAAAAGGGTCTAGGTTTTGACCACTGTTGGGTACTTAATGAGCAAAACACAGGTGTTCGTTATGCTGCAACTGCTTACGATCCTAGCAGTGGGCGAGTTTTAGAAATTTATACGGACGAACCTGGAATTCAATTCTATTCTGGAAATTTTCTTGATGGCACCCTTCCAAGCAAAAATGGAGGAACTTATGCACAAAGATCTGGTTTTTGTTTAGAAACTCAACATTACCCAGATTCTCCAAACCAAAAAGATTTTCCATCTACCGTTTTAGAACCAGGGAAAAAATATGAATCAACTACATCTTTTATATTTTCTGTAAAAAAATAAAAAATAAGCATTAAGATTGTAGATTAAAACCAACAACCAACTAATTAAAAAATAAATTATGGGTCTTATTTCTTTTATAGGGTTTACGTTACTTGTAGCAATTATAGCTTATTTATCAACTCGAAAAACGGACGAAACCTCTTCGGATGGTTATTTTCTAGGTGGACGTAGCTTAACAGGACCAGTAATTGCTGGATCTCTATTATTGACAAATTTGTCTACCGAACAGATTGTTGGTATGAATGGGGTTTCTTTTAGAGATGGTCTACCCATCATGGCATATGAAGTTATAGCAGCCATCGCTATGGTATTTACGGCCTTTATACTCCTTCCTAAATACCTTAAAAGTGGTATAGCAACCATACCGCAATTTTTAGAAAACAGATATGGTAAAAGTACTAAAACTATTGTTTCTCTTTTGTTTTTATTAGGGTATGCAATATCCATGTTACCAACTGTATTGTATTCTGGAGCATTGGCTATAAATACCATGTTCGATATTCCTGAAATGCTTGGAATGGAACCAGAGCCTGCTCTTTGGGTCACGGTTTGGTCTATCGGAATCATAGGCAGTATTTACGCTATTTTTGGAGGACTAAAAGCAGTTGCTGTTTCAGATTCTATTAATGCAATAGGTTTAATTATTGGAGGTTCATTAATTCCAATTTTCGGCTTAATGAAAATTGGCGATGGTAATATGATTACTGGCTTACAGAAATTAACAACAGAACTACCTGAAAAATTTAATATAATAGGAGGTCCTGATTCTGATGTACCCTTTTGGACAATTTTCACAGGAATGATCATTGTAAACTTCTATTATTGGGGAACCAATCAAGCTATTATTCAAAGAGCATTAGGGGCTAAAAACTTAAAAGAAGGTCAAAAAGGGCTTTTGCTAGCCGCGTTTATAAAAATATTAGGTCCATTTATTGTAGTGTTACCTGGTATCATAGCGTTTTATATTTTTAATGGTGATATAGCAAATGCAGATGAGGCATACCCCATGGTAGTTAAAGCTGTATTGCCAGTTGCATTCATTGGATTCTTTGCTGCAGTACTTTTCGGTGCTATTTTAAGTTCTTTCAATAGTGCTTTAAACAGTTCGGTCACCCTTTTTGGTCTTGATTTCTATAAAGAATATTTCAACCATAATGCATCAGAAAGGCAAGTTGTAAAAGCCGGAAAAACATTTGGTATTGTATTAGCAATTTTCTCCATGGCTATTGCACCATTATTATATGGTGTAGAAGGGGGTATCTTCACCTATTTACAAGAATTAAACGGCACCCATAGTGTGCCGATATTAGCCATAGTAATTGTTGGTATTTTTTCAAAGCGCGTTTCAGGAAAAGCAGCAAATATTGCTATTTTGTTTAGTGTTGTGACCTATCTAGTTACGTTGTATGTAATTAAGCCAGATATAAGCTTCTTGCACATTATGGGCATACTATTTGTTTTAACAATAGTCATAATGTTTACTGTTAGTTATTTTATCCCAAGAGAAACAGATTATTCACAAGAATATACAAAGCAAGTAGATATAACACCTTGGAAATACTTGAAGCCAATTGGTTATACCATTTGCGGTGTTGTTGTTGCCCTATATATTTATCTCTCTTAAAATAAATTCGTTGATCCATAAAAAAAGCCTTTAGTTTTAAATTAAAGGCTTTTATCTTTTACAAAGCAGGTCATCTATTTAGCATACCTATGTAAATAAATTACCTATTAAACATCAATTTCAAATAAAACAAAAAGACGGGTGTAAATTAAAATTGAAAAGACAGTTTCCTCTATATTTGTGCAAAAATTTATTAAATGGATTTTATACTACAACCATGGCCTTGGTATATTTCTGGACCATTGATTGCTTTAACAATGCTTACTTTAATTTTATTTGGAAAAACCTTTGGGATGTCTTCGAACCTCAGAACCTTATGTGCAATAGGAGGAGCAGGTAAATATGCTGATTTTTTTAAGTTTGATTGGAAATCTCAAAAATGGAATCTAACCGTTGTTTTAGGAGCTATTTTAGGTGGCTACATAGCGGTGCACTTTTTATCCAATGGTGCGCCGATAGCACTAAGTGAACATACCATAACCGACTTAAATGCTTTAGGTTTTCAGCATGTAGGGGCCGAACTCTTACCACCAGAGATTTTTAGTTGGGAAAATAGTATGACCATAAAAGGTATGGCTATACTTATAATCGCTGGATTTTTGGTTGGTTTTGGTACTAGATATGCTGGCGGATGTACCTCTGGACACGCCATAACAGGTTTAAGTAATTTACAATTACCTTCACTTATAGCTGTAATTGGCTTTTTTATTGGTGGACTTATAATGACCCATTTAATACTCCCTCTAATATTTTAAGTATGAAATTTTTAAAATTTTTATTTGTAGGTATTTTTTTCGGTATTGTATTGGTAAAATCTGAAGCAGTCTCTTGGTATCGGATTTTTGAAATGTTCAAATTTCAATCTTTCCATATGTACGGTATTATTGGTTCTGCTGTTTTTTTAGGATCCTTGTTTATATGGTTTTTAAAAAAATATAAAATAAAAAGTACTGAAGGTAAAATCATCGAATTGCAACCAAAAGAAAAAGGGTATATACGCTATATTCTTGGTGGAACTATTTTCGGTTTTGGTTGGGCCTTAGCCGGTGCCTGCCCAGGGCCAATGTATATTCTTTTAGGAACAGGTGTTTTTAGTATGTTATTGGTGATCGGAGCTGCAATATTAGGAACGTTTGTATATGGTGTTTTAAAAGATAAATTACCGCATTAAAAAATTGAATCCACAGCCATTAACTAAACTAAAACCTTAAAAACAAACTACTTACAAAACAGTAAATTGTATAAGTAAACATAAAAAACCATCATTTTCATGATGGTTTTTTATGTTTACCCTCATATCTTCTCTTGAAATAACAATTCATGACAGGAAATTCGTCTTCCTTTAGTAATTCCTTCTTAACTAGAATTTAAACCAGTACAGTGCAGGATGGTTATTCTTTTGAATTGCATTAAAATTGATATATCCTATCAAAAAAATAATAACCAATAATAATTTAATAAAAAAATTACTATTTTAATTGTTTTGACCACTAATTACTACTGTTTTTAATGATTTAAACCGTAACCAATCAATAAACCTGAAATTATGAAAAATTCTAGACGAAATTTTTTATCATCTATAAGTATGTTAGCTGCCTATAGTGCTTTCCCTATACATTCATTTGATTTTGGAAAAAATAAAAAACTTAGAATTGTTCTTGTTGGCACCGGTATTAGAGGTACTAGCTTTTGGGGAAAAAGATTGGTTGATGAATACTCCGATATTTTGGAATTTGTAGGCCTGAGCGATATTAATCCCGGGAGATTGGCCTACGGAAAAGAATTTATAGGCACTAATTGCCCAACATTTGTTGATTTTGATGTGATGTTAAAGAAGACTAAGCCTGATTTAATTATAGTCACTACTGTAGATGCTACTCATCATCAATTTATTATTAAAGGTTTAGAATTTGGATGCGATGTACTTACGGAGAAACCATTAACTACCGATGAAAATAAAGCTCAAGCTATTTTAAATGCTGAAAGAAAATCTGACAAAAATTTAATTGTGGGCTTTAATTACAGATGGAGCCCTTACAGTACAAAAATCAAAGAATTATTAACCAATAATACGATCGGAAAAATTACTTCTGTAGATTTTCATTGGTACTTAAACACTTATCATGGTGCATCCTATTTTAGAAGGTGGCATGGTCAAAAAGATAAAGGGGGTTCACTTTGGGTTCACAAATCCACACACCATTTTGACCTTTTAAATTGGTGGTTAGACTCCGATCCATCTGAAGTTTTTGCCTATGGAGATTTAGAGCATTATGGTGCTAATGGTCCATTTAGAGGTGAAAATTGCAGAACTTGCGTACATAAAAACAATTGTGATTATTCTTTTGATATTACGAAAGATAAACGCCTTATGGATCTATATGTGAAGAACGAAAAACACGATGGCTATATTAGGGACAATTGCTTATTTAGGGAAGAAATAGACATTTATGATAAAATGTCTGCGCAAATAAAATATGCAAACAATGTAAGTGTAAATTATTCATTAACCACCTACTCCCCTTTTGAAGGATGGCGCATTGCATTTAATGGCACTGAAGGCCGAATCGAAGCTTCTCTAGATATTCCATATCATAAAAATACAAGCCCTGACCAAGCCGAAATGCACGCCAAAGAAATGGAACAAAATGCATTAGAAGATGCAGTGTCAGAAACAATAATTGTTCATAAGCTATGGGAAGATTTTGATAAGGTATCCGTGCCAACAGAAAAAGGCGGACATGGCGGTGGAGATAAACGCTTACACGATAAAATATTTATTACACCCAACGATAAAGACCCTTATGAAAGGGCTGCAGGTAGCCGAGATGGTGTAATGTCGGCAATCATAGGAATTGCAGCAAGAAAAAGTATTGAGTCAGGACAGCCTATTAAGATAGCTGATTTAATAGATCTCAATCCAATGCCGAATCGAGGAAACTAAAAATTAGCTACTTAAAAAGTAAAGGGGCTTACCTGGCACATCTCAAGTAAGTTCTTTTTTATTTTAGCCCTTCAATAAAACAAGCTAATTGATACTTAATGGTTTCAATCCAATTGTATGCTTGTTAAATTCTTCTTTTTACTTTTTTAAAATATGAGGCCAAACAATATTAATCTTTGGTAAAATCATATAGGTTTATATAATTTGTAATAGCACCACTAATAAAGGCTAATTTAAGAAGCAATCTATTGAACTTTTGAAACTTTAGTGTCACACATAACAATCTATATTTTAGATAAATTAATAATCGTTTAATTTTAGTAATTTGCGATTGAATAAGTAATAGGTCATCTTGGACAATAATGAAATTGACAATTCTGAATCTTTCCTCAATCTCTTAAAAAAAGGAGATACAAATGCTTTTAAAATTATTTTTGACACTTATTATAAAAGACTCTATTCGTTTTCATTAAACTATGTAGAAGATAAATATGCAGCAGAAGAAATTGTTGAAAACACGCTACTAAAACTTTGGCAAAAACGAAACCAACTAGATAAAATAGATAATTTAAAATCTTATTTATACGCTATGGTTAGAAATGCATCCATAGACTACACTAAAAAGGAAAAAAAATTTGTTCGTTTAGATGTTCAAAAACATGATGTTATACCCTTAAAAGAGCAATTTATAATTGAAGAAGAGACACATGCTATATTATTTCAAGCACTAGAAACACTTCCAAAAAAATGCAGAAAGGTATTTGAATTGTCCTGCTTAGATGGTGTAACATATAAAGACATTGCTGAAGATCTTCAAATAAGTATCAATACCGTAAAATCACAACGCGCTAGAGCTATTGAATTACTTAAATGTCATCTAAAAAACTACCCTTTTTATCAAGTATTTTTATTATCTCTTTAATATCTTATTTTTTTTCCACCCTAAACACGTTTTTTTCAGTCTTATTATTAGCGCTTTAATATTTATATTGTTTTATCAATAAAAAGAGGCTTAAAATTTTACCATATCACCAATCAACACTGTATAATATTATTACATTATCGATAATGAAAAATAGTCCATCAGAATATCAAATAGCGGAATTAATTTACAAATCTATTGCAAAGATTATTACCAATGAAGAGCAAGAAACTTTAGATCATTGGCTGAGTAAAAAGAGCAATAGGGCCATCTATACTAAAATTATAGATAAAAAAAACATTCAAGCCAAACTAGCTATATATACCGAAATTGAAACCGAAAGAATTTACAAAAACCTTGAAAGCAAAATAGCTAAGAATAACAAAAAAGTTAAAAAGTTAAAATTGTATAAGATTTTTAAATATGCATCAATCCTTGTTTTATTTTTAGGTTTAGGGTACGCCTATCAAAATGGGTATTTTTCTAAAAATGCTACCCTCATCACTCCAAATGAACATATCACTTTACAATTAGAAAATGGTTCTATACAGGTTTTGAATGAAGATGCCTCATTAAAAATTATTGATTCAAAAGGAAATATTGTAGGATCTCAAAGAGGTACCCAAATAGCTTATAATCAAGATACACAAGAAGCTACTTTGGCATACAATACGTTAACAGTACCGTACGGAAAACGTTTTGAAATACGATTATCCGATGGAACTATGGTGCATTTAAATGCTGGCACTTCATTAAAATACCCCGTGAAATTTATAGAAGGTGAAAACCGACAAGTGTTTCTAAAGGGTGAAGCATTTTTTAATGTAACTAAAGATGCGCAACATCCGTTTATAGTGAACGCTGAGGCGTTAAACGTTCAGGTTCTTGGCACCCAATTTAATATATCTGGTTATGCTGATGATTTAGAAACTGATGTTGTTTTAGTAGAGGGTTCTGTTAATTTATCTAGCGCTAAAAATAAAAGTGTTGTTCTAAAACCTGGATTCAAAGGCAGCTACACTAAAAACAGCACTAACGACATAACAACAACTCCTGTTATAACAAGCATTTATACCTCTTGGATTAATGGAGAATTAGTTTTAAGAAATATAACTTTTGAAAATATTCTTAAAAAAATGGAACGGCACTATAATGTTGAAATTATTAATACTAACACGGAACTAGCAAAAGAAAAATTTAATGCTAGTTTTAGAAATGAACCTATTGAAAAAATACTTGAATATTTTAAAATTACTTATAACATACGTTATAAAATTGAAGGAAATAAAATACTAATCAACTAACCTAAAGCGCCTATGAATTAAATACTTAAAAAAAGTAACTCAAAAAAATCATATCGTTCTCTTTTATAAAGAAGGCAAAAAAAATCGGAAAATGGTGACACATTTCCCGATTCATAATAGATGTGATTACACTTAATAATAACCACGTTAACACACCAAAAGTATGAAAAAACTCCTTAAATGGGAAAGAAGAAATAATGAACCATTATTTAAATTTGATTTAAAGATGAAGTTAAGTACACTTTTTATATTTTATGTATTCTTCACTCTTCAAGCTAACACTTCATATTCTCAAAATGCAAAAATCTCTTTAGACCTAAAAAATGTATCTATTGGCGAACTTATAGATGAAATTGAAAGCTCATCCGAGTTTCGATTTATTTATAAAATTAAAGATGTAAATCTTAATCGTAGTATTTCTATTAAAGTAAAAAAAGAGTCTATTAACAAAATTTTGAATGAAGTATTTTTTAAAACTAATACTTCCTATACTATTGTTGATAGACAAATATTTCTAATTGAAAAAGAGGAACCTATTATCCAAAAGCAAGTTGCTAATGAATCAAATAAAATAAATAAACCCTCCCAATCATTTACCGTAATCGGCACAATATTAGATGATTACGGAAGCCCATTGCCTGGAGCTAATATTTTAGAAAAAAATACTGCGAATGGTACTCAAACAGATTTTGATGGAAACTTTGCGTTAAATACTTCTAGTAAAGATGCTATTCTAGTCATTACCTACATTGGTTTTATTACTCAAGAAATCGCAGTGAATAGTCAATCCAATATCAGCATTCAATTAAAAGAAGACACTGCTACTTTAGAAGAAGTTGTCGTGGTGGGTTATGGTACACTAAAGAAAACCTTGGTTACTGGTGCAAGCGTACAAGTTAGTGGTGATGATCTTGTCAAAAGGAATACAGCTAATGCAATTCAAGCTTTACAAGGACAATCGCCAGGAGTACAAATCACCTCAACTTCTGGACAGCCTGGTGAAAGCTTAAATGTTGTTATTAGAGGTGTAGGTTCTACTTCTGGTAGCAATCCTTTATATGTTGTAGACGGAATTTTAACGGGTGATATTTCCTATTTAAACAACTCAGATATTGAGTCTATCTCAATTTTAAAAGATGCTGCATCTGCAGCAATTTATGGTTCTCAGGCCTCAAATGGGGTGGTTTTAGTAACAACAAAAAAAGGTAAAAGAGGTGCATCTGCTCAAATTACCTTCGATCAATTTTACGGACTCCAATCGGTGGCTAGAAAAGTAGATTTATTAAACCCTACGGAATATGCTGTTATGGTGAACGAAGCAGCCGTGAATTCTGGTAAGAACCCATATTTTACAAATACCGAAATTTCAGTTTTAGGAGCAGGAACAACCTGGATGGATGAAATGTTTGTGGATAACGCCGCTACACAAAACTACTCTGTAGGGGTAACAGGCGGTTCTGAAAACTCTATTTATTCTTCATCACTTTCATACTTTGGTCAAGAAGGTATTGTAGGAGGTAAAAATTTATCGAACTATGAGCGTTATAATTTCAGATTTAATTCAGAGCATAAGTTGTACAATGATATCGTAACCTTTGGGGAAAACTTAAGTTTTGCTTACACAAACAAAAATGGTATTGGTGTCGGCAATCAATACAACAACTCACTAAGAAGTGCTTTTAGAGTAAGCCCATTATTACCAATGTATGATAGTGAAGGTAATTATTATAATACAAGTGCTGATAGTGCTCCATGGTTATCTGGCAGAGCAAATCCGTATGCAGAAATGGTTTACAACAACCAAAATGAAAGCAATAACCAAAAGTTATTAGGAAATGTGTATTTACAAATCGAACCCATTAAAAACTTAATTTTTAAAACAACCTTAGGTTTAGATTATTATGCTGGCGAAGGACATTCCTTTAGCCCTATATATGAGTTATCTATCTACTCCAATAGGATACAAGATAATACCTCACAAAGCATGAATAAGGGTAAATCATTGACCTGGGACAATTTACTTACCTACAAATTTGATCTAGCAAAAAATCATCATTTTGAAACTCTAGTTGGCACTTCTTCAATTAATTTTGATGGTACTTACCTCAATGGCTCCAATGTAAACAATGTATTGGGTGGTTTAAACTATGCTTGGCTAAACAATACAACAAACAGTGATGGCGCACCATTAATGAGTATTGGTGGAGGAAAATCAGAAAACAAAAGAATGTCTTATTTTGGTAGACTTAACTATAACTTTAGCGAGAAATATTTATTAAATGCGACGTTTAGAGCTGACGGTTCTTCTAACTTCCACCCAGATAACCAGTGGGGTTATTTCCCATCTGTTTCTGGAGGTTGGATAGCTTCAAACGAAAACTTCTTAAACGAATCTAACGCTATTAACTTCTTTAAACTAAGAGCCAGTTGGGGACAAGTTGGTAATCAAAATATAGAAGCTTTTCAATATTTAGCACCAATAAAAACTGCTACAACGAATTACATTTTTGGTGGGGAAGAAGGAATTTTAACACCTGGTGCATATCCTGATAGATTACCCAATCCAGATTTAAAATGGGAGACATCGGAGCAAGTCAATATTGGTTTTGATGCTAGATTCCTTAACAATAAACTGAATGTTAATTTTGATTGGTATAGGAAGACCAATAAAGACTGGTTAATTGTAGCACCCATATTAGCCACTGCTGGTGCAGATGCACCTTTTATTAACGGTGGCAATGTTATAAACACTGGTGTTGAATTAGCCATAGGTTACAACAACAACATTGGAGATTTTAATTATAGTATTGCAGCTAACGGTGCTTATAACCAAAATGAAGTTGGAAAAATTCCAACTGCAGATGGAATAATTCATGGTGACACCAATCAATTATATGACAATGCTCCAGAATTCTATCGTGCCCAAGACGGATTTCCATTATGGTATTTTTGGGGATATGAGACAGTAGGTGTATTCCAAACGCAACAGCAAATAAATGATTCCGGTATACAGCCCAATGCTGCTCCTGGAGATATTATTTATAAAGATATTAGTGGCGATGGAAAAATAAGTGATGCTGATAAAAAAATGATTGGTGACCCGAATCCGGATCTAACCTATGGTTTCTCTATTTCTGGAAATTACAAAGCATTAGATTTTTCTATCTCAGCAAATGGGGTTGCTGGTAATCAATTAGTACAATCATACAGAAACCCTGGTGCTTTTGGAAATTACACTTCAGCGATACTTGACCGTTGGACAGGGGAAGGCTCTTCAAACACAGTTCCTAGAGTTACAGAAGATGGTAGGAATTTTGCGCAATTTTCAGATTTATATGTTCAAGATGGTGATTTCTTAAGAATAAACAACTTTACGCTAGGTTTAGATTTAGCTAAAATTAAGTTAAGTAAGCCACTATTTGCCAAAGAATTAAGAGTTTATTTCTCGGTATTAAATCTATATACGTTTACTACATATGATGGTATGGATCCTGAAGTAGGATTTGGAACTGGTGGAACGTCATCTGGCGTGGATATCGGATATTATCCTAGACCAAGAACGTTCATGATGGGCTTAAGTGTTAAACTTTAAAAAATACTGAAAATGAAAAATACATATATATACATTTTATGTTTAGGGTTGCTTTCTCTAGAATCTTGTAGCATAGAAACAGAACCCTTAACACAATTAACAGATACTAATTTTTACACATCACCAGAAGATGCATTAACTGCTTTAATAGGGTGTTATGATGGTTTACAAGTTGCTGCTGGCGCTTCAGGCACAGGAGTTCCTGTTGCAAGTGAAGTTTTCTCAGACGATTGTTTTGGAGGAACAGGAAATGCCGATGGCTATAACTTTGCTGCTTTGGATGAATTTGATATTTCACGTGCACCAAGTTATGTAGATTTATTTAATGATAATTGGGTAGCCTATTACAAAGCTATCTACCGTTGTAATGTATTGTTATCAAAAATGGATCAAATTGATTGGGGCGGCGATGATGTTTTAAGAAAAACCTACGAATCTGAAACGAGATTTATTAGAGCATATACCTATTTTGAAATGGTACGATTATGGGGAAACATACCCTTATTAACAACACCTTCTACCGAAAATATCCCACAAGCCTTACCAGAAGAAGTATATGCAGTTATTGCTGAAGATTTACAATTCGCTGCTAATAATTTACCAACCATAGCTTATGATGCCGTAGATAGTGGTCGTGTTACTAAATGGGCTGCGAAATCATTGCTTGGTCGTGTCTTCTTATACTATACAGGCTATTATGGAACTTCGGATTTGGCTGGTATTGTAACAAAAACTGAAGCTTTAGGCCATTTAGAAGATGTAATTGCGTCAAGTGGACATGATCTTGTGGATGACTATGCTACATTGTGGCCAGCTGCCTCTGCTGCTTCCGCAATTGATTATGCAGGTGAAGACAATAAAGAAATTGTTTTTTCTATAAAACACACTTATACTAGTGATTATAATGGAAATACAGATGGCAATCATTGGCTTGTATTATTCGGAATGAGAGAATACTCTTATCTCCCTTATGGGAATGGCTGGGGAGTAACTGTAAATTCTAAACTTTGGGACGCTTATGATGATAATGACACCCGAAAATCTGCAACAGTAATCTCTATAGCTGATGAAGAAATTCCTTTTGATAAAATTGACAATCAAAGAGAATATACAGGGTATTACAATAAAAAGTATACCCCAATGTCTATGTTAGATGAGGAAGGAAATACAGTATCTGCTGTAGAACAATACGGTGTATCGGATTTCCAAATTAATCAATTTCAAGATTATATAGTATTAAGATACTCAGATGTACTTTTAATGGCTGCGGAACTAGGAAGCGGAAATGCTCAAGCGTATTTTGACCAGGTTAGAAAAAGAGCTTACAAAGATAATTTTACCGCTATTACTCTTACACCAGCTAATCTTTTGCAAGAACGTCATTTAGAATTTGCTCTTGAAGGTGTTCGCTACTGGGATTTATTACGTCAAGGCGTTAATACAGCTGCTTCAACAATTGCCGAAACTACCACCTTATTAAGTGGAGGTGTTGCAGATATTAAGACGATTTCTGAAGGAAATATACAAACTACAAAAGGTTTGCAACAAATTCCTAATACACAAATAACCTTATCAGGAGGTGTATTAATACAAAATACGGGTTGGTAATTTTTTAACTAAAAAATTTAAAAATGAAAAATATTATAAAAACAATCACATCTGTTTTGATTTTAGGAATTATATTTCTAATAGCATCCTGTGAACCAGAAACACATAGTTTAGGTGAAACACTCACTAAATCTGAAATTGACTTTGAAATTGTTCAAGACTTTACTACAGATTCTGGAGGAAATACAGTAATAATGACCAACAAAACCAAAGGTGTTACTTTAACATGGAATTACGGTACAGGACGATCTAATAAAGCTGTTGAAATTGTAAAATATGCTTTTAAAGGTGACTATGTTATCAATATAACAGCTGTTACCTCAGGCGGACTTGTAGAATTAGACCCAGTAACAATTACTGTTACAGATGACAATTTAAACTACGTGAACGATCCATTATGGACTGCCTTATCTGGTGGAGTTGGGAATTCTAAAACATGGTATTTAGATTTAAATGCAGAAGGTGTTTCTAAATACTTTGGTGGGCCATTGTCCTTTTCAGGTAATGAATTGGGGTGGCAAAAAGAGTGTTTAGGAAACGAAGATGACGGTCTCTGTTGGATATGGGAACCTGAATGGGCTGGAAATGAATGGATAGCGGATGCTGGCAACTATGGCTCAATGACATTTAGTTTAAATGGTGGACCATTTATTGAAGTAAACCATACTCTTACAACTAGTAGAGGTACTGAAAATGGAACCTATTTCTTAGATGCTGACGCTCATACCCTAACGTTAACAGATGCAGCTGTATTACAAAACTCTTGGGGCGCTAATGATGTTTCAGATTGGTCTAACTATAGAATCTTAACCTTAACAGAAGATGCAATGCAACTTGCAGCTTTTCATAATTCTAAAGAGGAATTAGTCATTTTTAACTTTATTTCCAAAGAGTATAGCGATAATTGGGTACCACAAGATGTACCAGATCCAGATCCAGCTATCGATTTAAATGGTGGCACAGTTGATGATTTATTATCGGTAACTACTACTACAAGTAAAACATGGTCGTTAAGCCCCGATTCTCCATTTAATTGGACTGATTTAAATGGGACATTTTTAAATGATTGGAACGCGGTAGAAGATTATCCTGATTGGGCTGGGTTTACAGCGGCTGATCAAGCTACAGTGGTGAAAAATAAAATAGCATTTTCTAATGATGGTACCGTTACAACAATTGATAGCAATGATGTTGAAATGGCAGGTACTTATGTATCAGAAGAAGGTACAAACATTATTACATTTAGTGATATTACACCGGCATTCCCTATTGGAGGGTCTTGGGCAACAGTAGCTACAACAGCACAAAACCAATGGAAAATTGTTAAAACTGCCGCCACCGGCACTACTGTTACTGATATTTGGTTCGGAAAACGTGATGAAGAAAAAAGTGAGTACATGGTATTCCATTTTGTTCTTGAAGACGGGGTAGTTGAAGTCCCTGAAGAAACAGGAACTGAAATATCATTCGATAATTCTAAACTTGTCATTGGAGATCTTGAAGGTAATGGGAACTTACGATTAGAACTGTATAATGAATATGGTTCAACACAAAGTAATGCTCCTTTAAATACAAGTGATTTAGTTTTCAATACTAGTATTGAGGTTACTTTCACACTTGCTGGAATCACACTTAATTCAGGAGCTGTTGGCAGTTATGACACTTCAATCTATTACGCAGACTCCGACTGGTCGCCTCAAGGCAATGGTGCTATCACCCCAGTAACGGGTAACGGTACTTATTCGGTTACTTACATACCTGGTGCTGATGCAAATGGAGCAGTTGTATTTGTAATCGATATTGCAGGAATAGCAACAGACATTACCGATATGACAGCTGTAACAGCTACTATTGATAGTATTATTATCAACTAATTTTTTTTCTAATCTTATTCCTATGTTATTACATAATGATAAGAACGTATTAGAAAATGTTTAGTACTAAATTAAAAGAACACTGTGCTTTTTAATAAGCGTACAGTGTTCTTTCTTTAATATCATCAACTAACAATATGAAAAAAGCTAAAATATACCTTGGTCTATTTACTGTACTATTATTATCAGCGTCTTGTAAAACAACTCAATATGAAAAAACAGACGATGGTATTGTTTTAACTTTAAAACAAGGCAATAACAAAACCAAAAAACTAAGCATACAAGTTTTAGGAGATCAACTAATTCATGTTTCAGCTACTCCAGAAATAGATTTTCCAAAAGATTCAAGTTTAATAATTGTTCCTAAAAAGCGTAGTGCACCTTTTACAATAAGTGAAATTGGCGACTCTCTTCTATTGGCTACGAATAAGCTAAATGTAATGATATCTTCTTTAGATGGCGGAATCTTATTTAAAGATAAAGACGGTAAACTAATTCTGGCTGAAAAATCTGGTGGAGGCAAATTATTTAGTCCCATTGAAGTTGAGAATACTAAGGGCTGTACCGTCCGTCAAATTTTTGATTCACCAAAAGATGAGGCTTTCTATGGTTTAGGGCAACATCAAGCCGATGAATTTAATTATAAAAATAAAAGTGAAGAACTTTTTCAATATAACACCAAAGTATCTGTTCCCTTCATCATTTCCAATAAAAATTATGGCCTATTGTGGGACAGTTATTCTTTAAGTCGTTTTGGTGATAGTCGGCCGTTTGAACAATTGAATACAATTTTTAGGTTATACAATAAAGAGGGAAAATCCGGTTCATTAACAGGAACCTACTCTGCACCTGAAAATGGAACAGACAAATTAGTACGCCAAGAAGAATCTGTTTTCTTTGAAGATGTGAAAAGCATAAAAAAACTACCTCGAAATTACCCATTAAAGAATGCTGATGTTACGTATGAAGGAGAAATTGAAGCTCCAGAAAGCGGAGAATATAAATTTACTTTATACTATGCAGGCTATATTAAGGTGTTTTTAAATAACGAATTAGTAGTTCCTGAACGTTGGAGAACTGCATGGAACCCCAATAGCTATAAATTCTCCATGGACTTAGAAGCCGGAAAACGTATTCCTTTACGGATAGAATGGAAACCAAATGGCGGCACCTCCTATTGTGGTCTAAGAGCTAAAACACCCCAATTAGAAGAAGAAAAAAGCAATCAAGTTTGGTGGAGTGAAATGAACAAAAAACTTGATTACTATTTTGTTCATGGTAATTCTATGGATGAAATCATAAGTGGGTATCGTGAACTAACTGGAAAATCTCAAATTATGCCTAAATGGGCTATGGGATACTGGCAAAGTAGAGAGCGTTATAAAACAGAAGTAGAAATACTTGGTGCCCTTAAAGAATTCAGAGAACGCCAAATCCCTATTGATAATATTGTATTAGATTGGAATTATTGGGAGGAAGATGCTTGGGGAAGTCACGAATTTGATGCAACGCGTTTTCCTGACCCAAAAGGGATGGTAGATGCTATTCATGGGATGAATGCAAAAATGATGATTTCTGTATGGCCTAAATTTTATCAAACTACAACACATTTTAAAGAGTTTGATCAAAAAGGTTGGATGTACGAACAGGCCATAAAAGATAGTATTCGTGATTGGGTTGGCCCCGGCTATATAGGATCTTTCTATGATGCCTATTCTACTGATGCCCGTAAATTATTTTGGAATCAGATTTATGATAATCTATACCCAATTGGTGTTGATGCTTGGTGGATGGATGCTAGCGAACCTAATGTACTAGATTGTACTGATATGGACTATCGTAAATCATTACAAGGTCCTACAGCTTTAGGGTCCTCAACAGAATATTTTAACACTTATGCCTTAATGAATGCTGAGGCTATTTATAATGGCCAACGTGAGGTTGCTCCGAACAAACGTGTGTTTTTATTAACAAGATCTGGTTTTGCAGGATTACAACGTTATTCTACAGCTACTTGGAGTGGTGATATCGCAACACGTTGGGAGGATATGAAAGCCCAGATCTCGGCAGGTTTAAATTTCGCTGTTTCTGGTATTCCGTATTGGACGATGGATATTGGAGGATTTTGTGTAGAAGATCGTTATGTAGCAGCGCAATTAGCCTATGATACCACAGGTAAAGAAAATGCCGATTATAAAGAATGGCGAGAGTTAAATACACGATGGAACCAATTTGGATCCTTTGCTCCTCTTTACAGATCTCATGGGCAATTTCCTTTTCGTGAACCTTGGAATATAGCTCCTGAAGGGCATCCTGCATATGAGTCTATTTTATTTTACACCAACTTACGCTATCGATTAATGCCCTATATATACACAATGGCAGGTATGACACATTTTGATGATTACACTATCATGCGCCCATTAGTAATGGATTTTTCAAATGATAAAAAAGTTGAAAACATTGCTGACCAATTTATGTTTGGTCCTTCCATCATGGTTAATCCAGTATATAACTATAAAGCCAGAAATCGTGATGTGTATTTTCCAAATGGAACAAATTGGTTCGATTTTTACACTGGAGCGTATATCAAAGGTGGTCAAAAATTAAATGTAGCTGCACCTTATCATCGTATTCCATTATACATTCGTGAAGGGGCAATCATCCCTGTTGGTCCAGAAATACAGTATACGGATGAAAAATTAGCCGAAACTATTACCCTTTATGTGTTCCGTGGTCAAAACGGAACTTTTACACTTTATGAAGACGAGGGTGTTAATTACAACTACGAAGAAGGTAACTATGCCAAAATTAATTTTAACTACAATGATGTGGATGGCAGTTTAACTATTGGAAAGCGTGAAGGCCAATTTAAGGGTATGTTAGAAAATCGAAAATTTGTTATTGTACCAGTAAGCAAAGAAAACCCTAAAGCTTTTACATATGATGCAGCAGGGCAAACCATAAATTATAATGGTAGTCCACAAACTATTATTTTAAAATAAACTACAAAGCATAGGTGTAATCCCATATTGTTTTACCTGTAGTCTCAGAAGAACAATTATTCAAAAAATCAAAATGAAACGTATAATACTCATTTTAACAACGACAATGTTTTTACTTATTTCTTCTTGCAAAAATGAAATTAAAATACCTATGGCCGCAACAATAGCTGCAGCCAAAGAATATCAGGGTAAAGAAATAAGTTCGGAATTTGATGTAAAAATTAATGCACTAATTGCTCAAATGACTATCGAAGAAAAAATAGGTTTGCTTCACGGCAATAGCATGTTTGCCATTGGTGGTGTTGAGCGCTTAGGAATTCCAGAACTTAAAATGGTCGATGGCCCATTAGGAATAAGAGAAGAAATTTCAAAAAATAGTTGGGCTTCCGCAGGTTTAGATAATGATTATGCCACCTACTATCCTGCAGCTGGAGCAGTGGCTGCCACTTGGGATCCTGAATTATCGTACACTTTTGGAAACAGTGTAGGGCAAGAAGCACGTGCTCGAGGTAAAGATATGTTACTTTCTCCCGCTATTAATATTGTTAGAACTCCACTAGGAGGCCGTACATACGAATATTTTACCGAGGATCCGTTTTTAAATAAAAAATTGGCTGTACCGTTTATCGTTGGGGTGCAAAAAAATGATATCATGGCTTGTGTTAAGCATTTTGCGGTAAATAACCAAGAAACTAATCGTGGCACTGTCGATGTTCTAGTAGATGAACGTACACTCCGCGAAATTTATTTACCTGCCTATAAAGCTGCCGTAACAGAAGCTAATGCCTATAGTTTAATGGGAGCTTACAATAAATTTAGAGGAGATTATTTATGTGAAAATGATTTAATGCTGAATAAAATTTTAAGAGATCAATGGGGTTTTAAAGGCGTTGTGGTTTCTGATTGGGCTGCGGTTCATACCACAGTAAAATCTTTGGAGAATGGTTTAGATATTGAAATGGGAACTCCAAAACCATTTAACGAATATTTTTTAGCTGATAAATTGATTCAAGCGGCTAAAACCGGAGAGATTTCAGAAGAAGAAATTAACAAACATGTAAAACGCATTTTAAATGTGCTCTTCCAAGTTAAAGCTATAGAAGGCAAAGACAGAACAGAAGGCAGTATCGCAACAGAAGCACATTATAAAGACGCTTATACCATTGCGGCTGAAGCTATAGTATTGTTAAAGAATGATAAAAACGTGCTCCCATTAAAATTAGAAGGCATTAATTCAATTGCAGTAATTGGAAACAATGCTACAAAGAAAAATGCTTTAGGCGGATTTGGTGCGGGTGTTAAAACAAAGCGAGAAGTCACCCCTTTAGAGGGACTTAAAAACAGATTACCTGAAGGTATCAAAATTAATTATGCTGAAGGATATTTAGAAAGATATGCCAAGAACGACAATAACCAAAAAGCAGAAGTTACTTTACATGGACCAGTACCTGTTAATGAATTAGATGCTGATAAATTAGTAGAAGCTATTGAAGCTGCTAAAAATTCTGATGTGGTCATCGTTTTTGCAGGATCTAACCGTGATTATGAAACGGAAGCATCAGACCGTAATAATTTAGAACTGCCCTTTGGGCAAGATGAATTAATTGAAAAAATACTAGACGTAAATCCGAATACTATCGTGGTCATGATAGCTGGCGCTCCTTTTGATATTGCTCGTGAAAAAGAAAAAGCTACTGCCTTAGTCTGGAGTTGGTTTAATGGTTCTGAAGGTGGTAATGCCTTAGCTGATGTTTTATTAGGGAATATAAATCCATCGGGTAAATTACCATGGACTATGCCTAGGCAATTAAGTGATTCTCCTGCTCATGCGACACATAGCTTTCCTGGTGACGCAATAGCTGAATATAAAGAAGGGTTATTAGTAGGATATCGTTGGTTTGATGCAAAAAAAATAGAACCCTTATATCCTTTTGGTTTTGGCTTATCTTATACTGATTTTAAGTTTTCAGACTTGAAAACAAACAAAGAAACATATAGTAAAAATGAAACCATAGAAGTGACTTTCAATATTAAAAACACTGGCAAATTGGATGGTAAAGAAGTTGCTCAACTTTATATTTCAGATCCAGAATCTACTGTTCAAAAAGCTATTCAAGAATTAAAAGGGTTTAAAAAGGTATTTGTAAAAAGCGGTACTACAGAAAAAGTTATTCTACTATTACCAGTTAAAGAATTAGCGTATTATAACGAAGCAAAAAAAGAATGGGTGGTAGAACCCGGAATTTATAATTTAAAAATAGGAAACTCTTCTAGAAGTATAGCTTCTGAGGTTTCTGTAACCATTAAATAATAATGAAATGAAAAAAATAATCAGTAAACTAATCATTAGCACTTTTGCATTTTTTATTCTCGCAACATCTTGGTCATGTAGTAAAGAAAGTACTCCAAAAGAGGAAAACATAGAAGAAGAAATTGTAAAAACACTTAAGACAAACACTACAAGTATAGCATTTGATCATACAGAAAGCAATGAAGATGTAACTATTACTACTGATGTGGATTCATGGGTAATTAGTAGTTCTGGCACAAGCTGGATAGCTTTAAGCAAGAGTTCTGGTTCAGCAGGGGTTACTGTTATTAAAATATCAGCTTCAGAAAACAGTAGTATCACAGGACGTTCAACTGAAATTACAGTAAATGCAAATAAAGTAACTCCTGTAAAAATAAGCGTAACTCAAGCAGGGATTCCTTCAACTAATGGGTTATATCCTGACTACAATACAAATCCTATTCCTGCAGATGCTACAGGCATGACAAAAACAGCTGTAGAAATTGCCGCAGAAATAAATTTAGGTTGGAATATTGGAAACAGTTTAGAAGCAACAGGAAGTGAAACAGCTTGGGGAAATCCAGTAGTCACAAAACAATTAATTGACGCGGTTAAAGCAAACGGTTTTAATGCCGTTAGAATTCCTTGTTCTTGGAATCAATACTTAACAGATGATGTACATGCAGAAATTAAAACGACTTGGTTAAATAGAGTTAAAGAAGTTGTCCAATATTGTATTGATAATGACCTATATGTATTACTTAACATTCACTGGGACGGTGGATGGCTTGAAAACAATGTCACTGAAGTGAAAAAAGAAGAAAACAATGCGAAGCAAAAGGCTTTTTGGGAACAAATAGCAACACATCTTCGTGATTTTGACGAACATTTATTATTTGCAAGTGCGAACGAACCAGCGGTTGATGATGCGGAACAAATGGCCGTATTAACTTCATATCATCAAACATTTATTGACGCTGTCAGGGCTACAGGTGGTAAAAATGCCTATAGAACTTTAGTGGTTCAAGGGCCTACCACTGATATTGATAAAACAAATAATTTAATGAATACACTACCTACGGATGCCGTAGAAAATAGAATGATGGTAGAGGTACACTATTATTCACCATGGCAATTTGCGGGATTAACAGAAGATGCTAGTTGGGGCAAAATGGCCTATTATTGGGGTGCAGATTATCACTCTTCAACAGATACTGAAAGAAATGCAACATGGGGTGAAGAAACTGAGCTAGCGAACTATTTCCTAGTAATGAAAACTAAATTTGTAGACCATGGTATTCCTGTTTTACTAGGAGAATTTGGTGCTATTAGACGTTCTACATTAACTGGAGATGATTTAACACTACATCTAAATTCAAGAGCTTATTATTTAAAAACAGTAGTTCAACAAGCTAAAGAAAAAGGCTTGCTTCCTTTTTATTGGGATGAAGGGAGTATTGGAAATAATGGATTTGGAATTTTTGACCGTTCTAACAACACCGTTTTTGATACACAAGTGTTAACTGCCTTATTAGAAGGAATAGAATAAAGTTATAATAATTTTGTAAAGCTTCTTGTTTGCTATCAAACAAGAAGCATTCCTTCAAACTTATAAATAAAATGAAGAATTTTTTTGTTATCCTTTCTTGTTTGCTATTTGCAATTATTACAAAAGCTCAAGAAGCAAATCGTTTTTTTCCAGAAGAAAACTTAATGGCTCTTGGTATTTATTATTATCCCGAGCACTGGGATAAAAGTGAATGGGAACGGGACATAAAGAATATTTCAGATATTGGTTTCGAGTTTATTCATCTAGCAGAATTCGCATGGGTGAATATGGAACCTCAAGAAGGTATATATACGTTTGATTGGTTAGATGAAATCATTAACCTCGCAACAAAATATAAGTTAAAAGTCATTTTAGGAACACCAACTTCTATCGTGCCTATTTGGGCTGGGTTAAAATATCCTGAAATTTATTTAATGAATGCTGATTACCAACGGCAAGAACACGGTACAAGAGACCAACAATCTTTAAGCAACCCCATTTGGAGAGGTCTGGCTAAAAAAATTGTTACAAACTTAGGTCAGCGTTATGGCAACAACCCAACAGTAATTGGTTGGCAGTTAGATAACGAGCCTTGGGCTAAAGAAGATTTTAGTCCGTCTTCTCAACAAGCTTTTCAAAAGTGGTTGAAAAACAAATACAAATCAATTGAAGCATTAAATAGTGCATGGGGAACGGCTTTTTGGAGTCAAACCTATAGCGATTTTAGCCAAATTAAAATTCCAAATGCAAAACTTGTTGGTTGGTGGGGTATCAATCCTCATTCCCAATTAGACCTCAAACGCTATTCTGCAGATACTCAAGCAGAATACTTAGATTTTCAAGCTACTATTCTTCGCTCTTATATTTCTAAAGACCAATACATAACCACAAATTATGTAGCAACCATACCTTCCGCTGACCCTAGGCGAACAAAAAAACTAGATTTCAGTTCCTTTACATCTTACCCCAATAAAGGAAATGCCAACATCGGAGAAAATGGTTTTAGACTAGGTGATCCTACAGAAATATCATTTGCCACAGATTTTTTTAGATCCGATAAAGGTGTTACTGGTGTGATGGAATTACAACCAAGCTACGTTAATTGGGGGCAAATAAATTCTCTATTGCAACCTGGAGCGCTGCGCATGTGGTTATACCACTGTTTTGCAGGTGATGTATCATTTGCGTGTTCTTACAGATACCGACAAATTAATTACAGTGCAGAACAATATCATGGAGGCATTACAAAATTAGATGGCGTAACACTTTCTCAAGGTGGAAAAGATTATAAACAGGTGATTGGTGAAATGAAGGTTTTACGCGCAGCGTATAACCCTAAAGCAAAGATTCCTGAAGAATTAACCAAGCGTAAAACTGCCTTAGTATGGAATTATGACAATCTATGGAGTATGGATCGTCAACCACAAACATCGCAATGGAATACACTTTCATTCTTTCAAAAATATTTAGAAATAGCAAAATCTTTTGGAGCACCAACGGATATCGTATATGAGAATGATGATTTAACAGGTTATAATGTAGTTATTATTCCTGCTTTTGAATTAGTTGATGATGCACTAATCAACAAATGGACAAATTATGTAAAACAAGGTGGCAATTTAGTACTAACCATACGTACAGGGGTTAAAGACCGAAATGGTCATATTTTTAGTTCTGGTTGGGGAGAAAAAATATACCCTTTAATAGATGCTACAATTGATGACTTTGATCAATTACTGCCAAATAAAAAAGGAACCATAAGTAGTAATGGTAAAGAATATTACTGGGATAATTGGGCTGATTTACTTAATGCACGTAACCCGAAAAATATATTAGCCTCATACAAAGATCAATTTTATGCCGGTAAATCAGCTATAGTCACTAACAAAATAGGAAAAGGCACTGTCACTTATATTGGGGTAGATACTGATGATGCACTACTGGAAAAAGAAGTTCTAAAAAACGTATATACCCAATTAAATATAAGCACAGAAAATTTTCCTGAAGGAGTATACGTGCAATGGAGGGCTGGTTTTTGGGTTGCTGTAAATTATTCCTCTACAGCTTATGAGTTAAAAATACCAACAAAAGCCAAAGTTTTAATGGGTAACAAGATTCTTACATCAGGCGGGGTAACAGTTTGGACTAACCATTAAAAATATAAAATATGAAGGATTCTATTATAGCATTTATTATAGTAGCTTTTAGTTTAATAAGTTGTAATCAAAAGAAAAAAGCAACTATAGCATCAGACGAAAAAGTAATATTATATGAAGAAAATTGGGAGTCTTTATCAAAATATGATGAAGCCGCTGAATGGTTTAAAGATGCCAAATTTGGTATTTATGCGCATTGGGGAGTCATGTCTGTACCCGCATATGCGAATGATTGGTATGCTAGAAATATGCATATTGAGGGTAGTGATGAATACAAGCACCATATAGCTACGTATGGTAAACCATCAGAATTTGGTTATCATGATTTTGTTCCTATGTTTAAAGCTGAAAATTTTGATGCCAATGCATGGGCAGATCTTTTTGAAAAATCTGGCGCTAAATTTGCAGGTCTTGTTGCTGAACACCATGATGGCTGGTCTAACTGGGGAAGTAAAATCAACCCATGGAATGCTCTCGACATGGGGCCACATAGAGATGTTTTAGATGAACTCAGTAAAGCTATTCATAATAAGAATATGAAATTTGTGGCATCTTTCCACATCGCTAGAAATCTTCAAATACATAAAAATAACCCAAGTGAATGGCTTAATGATATCTCCTATTTCCCATACAATCCCAAAATGGCAACCTCTTCTGAAGATCCGCTTTTATCCAAAATGTATGGCAATATTACAAAACAAAAATTCTCTGAAGATTGGTTGGGGCAATTAAAAGAAGTTATCGATAATTACAGTCCTGATTTAATATATTTTGATAGTCAAACACAAAAGATTCCAGAATCGTTTAGAAAAAAATTTGCTGCCTATTATTTTAATGATGCTTTTGCAAAAAACAAACAAGTAGTTTTTACACATAAAGAAGGTGAGTTTCCAAAATCCGTAAGTCTTGAAGATTTTGAGAAGGGAAGAATGAACAAAATAACCAAAGAATATTGGTTAACAGACGAAACAGTTTCTGTTGGTAGTTGGAGTTATACTGATAATTTGAGATTAAAAAAAGTTGATGAAATTATTCATGTTTTAGCCGATGTAGTAAGTAAAAACGGGGCTTTAATGCTCAATGTTTCACCTATGGCAAATGGCATTATTCCAAAAAATCAACAGGATATTTTATTGACTATAGGTGATTGGTTACAAACCAATGGCGAAGCTATTTATGGCAGTCGAACATGGCACGTATTTGGTGAAGGACCAACCAAACAAGAAAAATCAGGAATGTTTTTAGAAAAAATAACCTATACGCCACAAGACATTCGCTATACCAAAAAAGGGAATACTGTTTATGCCATTGTTTTAGGGTGGCCTGGTAATAACACACCCATTACACTGAGTTCATTTACTACTGAAATTTTAAAGGATAAAATGCCTAAAATTAACAAGATTTCCATTTTAGGTTGTGATGAAGAGATACCTTTTAAAATTGATTTTGATGGATTGCATTTGAGTACCCCAAATCAAATAATTGATGCTAAAGCCTTTGTTATTAAAATACAAACAGAATTGTATATTCTAAAATGAGTCATAACGTTTTGGTCAAAGGAATTAATTTTTATAAACTCTGATATAATCGATAATAAACTCTTGAGGAAACATGCTCTCATCAATATCATTTCCTCCTAAATTACCTCCAACGGCTGTATTTAATAGGATATAAAAGGGCTGGTCAAAAGGCCAGTTTTCTTGAAATTTATTTTCTGGTTGGTAATCAAACAGTTTTTGATTATCCACAAAAAACTCTATTTTCTCGGGAGTCCAATTTACAGCATACACATGAAAACCTTCTTCTATTCCTTCAATTAGCGTTGTTTTAGTATATGCTTTTCCACCATGTTGCTCTTTAAAATGCAAAGTAGTAAATACACTACTTGGTTTTCTTCCTATATATTCAAGAATATCTATCTCACCAGAAAGTGGCCAACCCACTTCAGAAATATTAGTCCCTAACATCCAAAAAGCAGGCCATAATCCCTTTGCTAAAGGCAATTTTGCTCGCGCTTCAATTCTTCCATACTTAAATTCTTGCTTGCCTTTTGTTGTTATCCGAGTTGACGTATAGACACTATCTTCTTTTTTTATTTTAATATGTAAAAATCCATCTTTTACCCTATGATTCGTTTTGGTATATATTTGTTTTTCATTATTTCCCCAACCACATAATTCAGGACAACCATCACCTAATTCATAGTTCCAATTGGTCTCATCAAGTGTATCTCCATTAAAATTCTCTTCCCAAACAAGTTGTGACTTCTGATTACAATTTGTAATAAGGAGCATTAAACAACTAAAAAAAAATATTCGAATTACACTCATAAAATACTTATTCCATTACTGAAAAATCACTTTCTAATTTTGTTTTGGAGCTACCGCCTATAAAAATTTTAAAGTCTCCAGGCTCTGCTTCCCATTTATTATTTGCGGTATAAAATTGTAGTTTCTCTTTAGAAATATGAATAGAAACTATTTTTGATTCATTTGGTTTTAATGTCACCATTTTAAAATCTTTAAGCTCTTTTACAGGTCTCGTTATACTCCCTACCAAGTCTCTAATATAAACCTGAACAACTTCTTTACCTTCATAAATACTATTATTTTTTAATGTAAAAGAAACGGCAATGCTATCGTTCATTTTCATAGTATTCGAACCTAAGGTAAGATTACTATATTCGAATTTCGAGTAACTTAACCCATGACCAAATGAGTATAAAGGTTCATTACTTTCATCGCTATAATGGGACCAAAACACAAGATCATTCCCTGGATTATTTGGCCTTCCGGTATTCTTATAATTGTAATAAATTGGCACTTGACCTACACTTTTTGGAAATGTCATTGGTAATTTACCACTAGGGTTATAATCTCCGTATAACACCTCAGCAATCGCATTACCACTTTGTGTTCCTAAATGCCAAGCCTCTACTATTGTTGGAATATTCTCATCAGCCCAATTAATGGTTAAAGGTCTTCCATTCATTAATACTAAAACTATATTTTTATTTACTGCATAAACTGCTTTTAAAAGCTCTTCTTGCAACCCTGGTAAATCTAATGATGCTCTACTGCGTGCTTCTCCTGTTTGAAAACCATATTCTCCAAGAACCATAATCACAACATCTTTCTTTTTTGCCGCTTCGACAGCTTCTTTTATTCCTGATCTATCCGTAGTATTGATTTTAGTTTCTTTAATAAATGCATTTTCACCTGTTGAGAGTTTAACTCCCATTTGATATGATACTTTATTATTAGGATAGTTTTTTAATCCTTCTAAAACAGAAACCGCACTATTATCATCACCTGCAATACGCCAGCTACCCAAAGGGCTATTTTTATCAGCCGCTAATGCACCTATTACGGCAATATTTAAACCTTTTTTCTGCAATGGTAACAATTGCCCTTCATTTTTTAGAAGTACAATAGACTTTTTAGCCACATCTAAAACAGCCTCATTATTTTCTTGACTACCTATTACTTCCTTTTCTCTTTCTTCATCACAATATTTATAAGGATCATCAAAAAGACCTAACTCAAATTTTACTTTTAAAATTCTTTTTACGGCATCATCAATTAGTGCTATATCAACTTTTCCATCCTTAACTAACTCTTCTAGGTATTTCACATAAACATATGATTCCATATCCATATCCGAACCTGCATTTATAGCCAAACTTGCAGCTTGTTTAGCATCTTTTGCATAACCGTGATTAATCATTTCTCCGATTGAGCCCCAGTCAGAAACCATAAAGCCCTTATAATTCCATTCCTTTTTCAAAACGTCTCGTTGCAGAAAAGCATTACCAGTTGCTGGAATACCGTTTAACTCATTGAATGCATTCATAAACGTTTTTACATCTGCCCTAATGGCAGCTTGAAAAGGTGGAAAAATAGTATTATACAGCGTAGATGTTCCCACATCAACGGTATTATAATCTTTTCCTGATTCTGAAAATCCGTATCCTGCAAAATGTTTTGCACAAGCTGCAATAGTACTAGGTAATGTTAAATCATCACCTTGAAAACCTTTAACCCGTGCATATGCAATTTCACCTCCTAAGTAAGGATCTTCTCCAGCACCTTCCATCACCCTACCCCACCTTGCATCCCTTGAAATATCAACCATTGGAGCAAATGTCCAGTTGATCCCACTTGCTGCAGCTTCTGCTGCAGCTACCTCAGAAGATTTACGAATAGCTTCCATATCCCAACTTGCAGCCTCCGCTAATGGAATTGGACTTATCGTTTTATAGCCATGAATAACATCAAAACCAATAATTAATGGAATTCCTAAACGAGTTTCTTCAACGGCAATTTTTTGCACTTTACGTACTTCTGCCACTCCTCTAACATTAAGCATAGAACCAACCATTCCAGATTTTAGATGTTCATACTTATTTGCAGCATCCCCATTTGTGGGAGCAGGACCAGTAACATTCCAAAAACCATTATACTGATTCATTTGACCTATCTTCTCTTTCAAGGTCATTAAATTCAATACCGAATCTACTTTCTGATCTAAATTACGATGAGATAATTGACTGAATCCAAGATTAACAAATAATCCAACACAAATAACTATTTTAAATTTCATTCTATACTTGTTTACTTAATCGTACTTGTAATTTTAAAATTACTATAAATAAAAATAGGAGCAATTGAGATCCAGAATCTCAATTATTGATAAACTCTTACATAATCAACTTCCATAGTGGATTGCGTAAAGGAAGAATCGATTGTTCCTCCTAAAGCACCACCCATGGCAATATTCATAATAAGAAATTGATCCGCATTAAAAGGCCATGTATTTGTATCTTTAGTCGCAGGGTTGTAGGTGTAAAATATGACATCATCTACTAAAAATGAAATTTCATCTGGAGACCAGTTTACAGAATAAATATGAAATTCTGATGCTACATTACTAATAGTAACATCACCTTTATTAATGGTATTACCAAAACTAGAGGGCGTATGAATTGCTGACTGAACTACATTTTGATTATTACCTACATGTTCCATAATATCCAATTCGCCACAGGCAGGCCAGCCTACCGTTTCAAAATTAGATCCCAACATCCAAAGAGCAGGCCATGTACCGCCACCTTCCGGTAATTTTGCGCGAATATCTACTCTACCATACGTGAAATCAAATAATCCCTGAGATTTTAATCGTGCAGAGGTATAATTACTACCACTATAGCTTTCTGCTTTTGCTATAATTCTTAGGATACCGTCTTCAACAACAACATTATCAGAACGGCTGGTATAACTTTGCAATTCCCCATTTCCCCAGCCCCCAGCGCCAAGATCATAGGTCCAATTAGCACTATTTGGGGCGCCGTTGACATCAAAATCGTCAGACCATATTAAATTGGTATAGGATACATCTACGGTAGGTGTCTCTGTATTCTGAGAAGGTTTTTCGGTTGTAAAAGTATGATACCAGGCAAGTGCTGCATCGTTGCCCATTACCGCTCTAACTACCATTCTGTTATCGGTCAAAGAAAGAATCTCATAAGAGCTAGCACCTATATAATAGCCCATAAAACCATCATCGGTAAAATTCATAACTGTAGCTCTGGTTAACCCAGGAATATTATTTGCAGCTACTAACGATTCTGAAGGAGCTAAAGTGACTGTTTTTTCTCCAGAGGTATCGTATACGTAACAAAAATCAAAACCAGCCGTTCCTCCAACAACACTTTGGTATGAACCATTAAAAAAGGTTTGTCCTCCATTTTTTAGTTCATACTTTAAAGTTTCACCTGATTGTGTAAATACCAATTCATCTTCATATAAACATTCGCTGTCACCAGATCCTGCTTTTTCAAAAGGAGCTGCTTGATAATAATTTGCATAATAATTAACTGTTGGATCATCGTTATTTGGCCCAACTCCTAAATGACCCGGCTCCGAAGCGGACCAAAACCATGTTTTAGATGCCCCTCCAGTTAAAAATTCGATAGCTTCAGGATCTGAGAAATCGCTCTGAACCTCGACCGTAATGGTTTCAGAAGTACTGATACCTCCTGTACCATATGCTACTATGGTAATTGAATATGTATTTAATCCCGTCTTAGTAAATCGTTTACTAAATACGCCCGTTGGAGATGATTCAGTAGTTCCGTCACTAAAAAAGTATTTGTATGTAATGGCATTTTCTGCCTTAGAAGAAAATACAACTATACCTGAACCATCCGTACTTATTTCTGTGTTAATCTGTAAATTAGATGGAGTTTGTATCGCACCCAATGTAGGCTCATCTTCTTGACAACTACTAAAAGCCAGTAATACTAAAAGTATAGGAATTATATTTTTTAAAATTTTCATAGGTATAAATTTTAATTATGAAAGTATACGTTATCAACATAAACCGTATTTCCACCAGTAGGAGCTCCTACATAAATTAATTGTGCAATGTGTCCTTTTGTGGTTAAGCCTGTAAAATCTGCTAATGGGATATCTAAACTAACCCACTCTCCTGTTGCTGGTGCATCAATATTTATTTGATGTTCTACATCATCTCCACCACCATCATATACTCCGTTTGCTCCAAAATCTACCAATTTTATACTAAATGAGGTGAAATCTGAAGACCATACATCCGTATGAAAATGCGTCATCACAGCAGCATCTATGGTCGTAGTCGTTGTTTCTATTCCCACAAAATCTAAATCACCATATTTTTTTGTCGCGTTACCAGCAATCATCACATCTTCTAAAGATGCAGAAGACCAATCTGTTCTCCAGGTATCTACCGAAACATCCGCATAAGCATCACTAAACATTGATATTACATTTGCTGAAGCTACTGTAGGTGTTGGAGCAGCAACTGTTGGTGCAGCGCCGCCTGTTCCACCACCGCTTCCCGATGCATTTAAGGTAATATTGTCAAAATAGGCTACGTTATCTTGTGTTCTTGCATCAAAATCTGGGAAAACTACCAAAAATTCAATTGCACTATTATTTGGATCGCCAATAACTCCAGAAAAATCAAAACTTAATTCTTCCCATTCATTTGTTATGGTATTGGGCACTTTAATTTCACCCGTAGATCCTCCAGCGCCATTGGCAAACTTAATTCCTACATCACTTATAAAAGATTTCCATACCATAATTTTCACCGTACTATTAGAAGCATCCAAAGTGAACGGTGTCTCCAATGGTGTTTCGGTACCAGCATAGGTAGCTCCCCCAACTCTAGCTGTAAATTTTGCTACTGTTGAAGAAGTGTTCGTTCCAGACATATCAGGATTTGTTATAATTTCTAATTCTGGGTTATCAACATTCTCAAAAACATTCCATAATGATGATGCACCACCAGTTGGTGATTCAAAATCTACTGGAAATACTGATTTCCCTGTCCCGCCAGTTGAACCACCATCTTTATAAAAATATAAATTATCTAAATAGATTGTGCCCCCATTATCTGGCTGAACATCTAGTTTAAACTGAATAATATCATTTATTGTTAAGCCTTGACTTGTAAAATCTACTAAAGGTATTTCAATACTATTCCACTGGTTAGGAACGACGTTTACAAGCACGCTTTTTTCTCCAGACCCAGAACTAATCATAAAGAAAGGCACTTCTGTATAATCATTAGACCAAATATCAATATGAAAACTATCGTAAGTAGTAACATCTACAGCACCACCAAAATCGATACCCTCATAATTAATATCACTATATTTTATTACTTTATCCCCAGCTAAATCTACTTCTTCGTATGCCGTAGTTTGGCCCCAATCTGGTCTGTAATTTACGCCTGCAGGATCGCTATAAACATCGCTAAAAATAGACAATACGTTTGCTTGATCTCTCGAAGGCATAGTAGGTCCATTAGTAGGATCTATTGCACCTCCAGTTACTCCTCCTTTTGCGATATCATCAATATAAAATGTACCAGCAGTTGTTCCTGGGCCATCAACAAAAACAACTAGGGTAGCATATTGACCTGTTGGCACAAAAGCTTCACCTACTCCTTGACTACCATCTATATAACTTTTGGTAGCATTTGTAGCGAAATCAAAACTTAAATTCTCCCATCCAGTACCACCATGAGTAACTACAACCTCATTTTGACGCTCTCCATTTACACCGCCTTCAAATTTTAATAAAATTGGAAGAGAAGCGTCTGACCAAAGTTTCAGGGTTATTGTTTTGTCACTATCCGCAAAATCAACAGGAGTACCTAAGGTAAATGCGCCGCCTTCATAGGCTGCTCCAGAATTTGTAATTGCTCCTACTTTTGAAGCCACTGTATTTGCTCCTGTTAAACTAGGGTTAGCAATCACATCATAATTAGCACCATTAAAAGTACCAAATGTATAATCTACTGTTGAATCATCAAATGACATTGGCAGTGCTAAAGGGTTGGACGCGCCTGCATCTTGAGCTACATCATCAATATAAAAAGTACCAGCTGTGTTACCAGGACCATCCACAAATAAAACAATGGTAGCATATTGACCCGTTGGCACAAAAGGTTCTCCTACTCCTTGACCACCATCTATATAACTTTTGGTAGCATTGGTAGCAAAATCGAAACTTATATCTTCCCAACCTGTACCTCCATGATTGGCACTTACTTCATTTTGTCGCTCTCCATTTACACCACCTTCAAACTTTAACAACAAAGGAACTGCAACATTAGACCAGAATTTCATGGTGATTGTTTTATTAGTACCACTAAAGTCTACTGGAGTGCCTAAGGTGAACGAACCACCTTCGTAAGCAGCACCAGAATTTGTTATGGCTCCAACTTTAGAAGCTACTGTATTAACACCAGTTAGGTCAGGATTATCCACTACCTCATAAGAAGCACCATTAAAGGTTACAAACGCATAATTTACAGTTGCATCATCAAAAGTTATTGGCAATGTTATTGGTTCAGCTGCTCCATTAATGGTTACTGTTTCTGTAATTTCGGTAGTTGCTGCTCCTGCTCCTCTAGCTACAATTCTAACTGTATACTCACCTGCTTCAGCATAGGAATGCTTAGCAACTTCACCTGCCATTATCGTTGTTGGTTCTTCATTTTCAACATCACCAAAATAAATATCATAAACCGTTACATTGGTGGCACTTGGTGTTACCGTAATTTCAAACGGATTTGTTGGTGTTATCTCAATACTAGCTGTCAATTCTGTAGGGGCACTAAACGATATAGTAACAATTCTACTCAACTCACTTGTTAATCCGGTAAGCCCTACCGCAACAATACGTAAGGTATATTCACCCTCGGCATATACGTGTGAAAGTGTTTCACCTGGAGCAGAAGCTGCTGGTGTTTCATTTTCAACATCCCCAAAATAAATCTGGTAAGATGTCGCTCCAACTGCAGTTGGTGTTACAGTAACAGTACCTGTGTCATCCTGAGAAATATCAAAAATAGCCTTTACATTTGTTGGCGCAGATACCTCTTGTAATGCATAAGAAGTCTCCTCTTCTTCGCAAGAAGCTAGTAACCCTATTGCTATAAAAAATACTAGTAATTTTTTCATATGTTTCATTTGTCTAAAGTTTAGTTTTATTAATATCCAGAATTTTGACTCCAACGATTGCCTGCTAGTTCTATTTCTATGGATGGTATTGGGAACAATTCGTTTTTTCCAGAAGTAAATCCTTCGATTTCTTGGGCTGCTTTGCCTGTACGCACTAAATCAAAGAAATGATGACCTTCTCCTACTAGCTCAACCCTTCTTTCATGTGCAATAGCATCTGTTAATGCTGCTCCTGCTAAAATCAATTCATGATCTGTATCACCAAATGCACGATTTCTAACCCGATTTAGATACAATTGTGCTTTCGAATCATCACTTGGCGATTTTCTATTATTTGCTTCAGCTGCCATTAATAAAACATCTGCAAAACGGATTGCTCTGTAATTATTAGGGTTTGTTAGGTTGGCATCACCTGTATTTAAATCTCCTTTTCGGGCAATATATTTTCTATTGTAATACCCGGTATGTTCAAAACCTTCATTATAAGAAACACCACTATTTTGAGAAGCCCAAGCTTCGATATCTAAAATAGCAACCTCTTTTCTTCCATCACCAGGTTCAAAAGCATCTACAACTTCTTGCGTTGGAATATTAAAACTAAAACCAGACTCAAATAAAGGCCCCGTGTAATTTCTAATACCATTAAAACCAACTGCTACATTTCCTTCACTACATTGCAAGCATCCAAAACCGGCACCTTCAATATCTGTGTATTGCACTTCAAAAACAGATTCTATGTTATTTTCGTTATCATTCTCGAACATTGTACTATAATCTGCAAGCAAATCATAGGGTCCATTCGCAATAAGATTATCAAAAACGGTTGCCGCTTCCGCAAATTTGTCTTGATAGACATATGCCTTCCCTAGCAAAGCTTCCGCAGCACCTTTAGTTACTCTACCTTTTTCTGTTTGAATATATGGAAGATTTGCTGCTGCAAATTGCAAGTCAATTTCTATCTGAGCATATACATCTGCCTTTGGATTTCTATCTAAAACATTCTGATCGCCAAATGAAATTCTTTTGTCTACGGCCAGTGGAACATCTCCGAACCATTTTACCAATTCAAAATAATAATATGCTCTTAAAAAAGTAGCTTCAGCCAGAATTTGATCTTTTCCATCAAAATTGGTCTTATTCTTAAACTCTAGAATATAATTTGCTCTATTTACACCAGCGAACATCCAACTCCAAATATCACGAAGCTGTGCATTTAATGGCGTATGTGACATGTTATCTACTTCTTGAATACCAGGCACATCAGTGGCACTCTCACCACCTGCTAAGGTATTATCAGAAGCTATTTCACCTAACATAACATTTAAGTAACTCGATTGCAGTAAATCATAAGCTCCTATTAAGGCAGCTTCATAATCTTCTTTCGAATTAAAGTAGTTTTCTGAATTTACATCCAATGAATCTACATTTACAAAATCATCACTACACGAGTTAACTAATAGTGCAGAAAATAAAAATAGAAAAGAATATTTAAGTTTTGTGTATTTCATTTTCATCACATTAAAATTTTAAGTTTATCCCTAATAAATAAGTCCGTGGTACTGGATAAAATCCAGAATCAATTCCGGCTCCTACTGGACTACCAGATGATGCACTAGGGTCATATCCTCTATACTTTGTAAGCGTAAAAAGGTTGTTTGCTGATAAATAGAATCGAAGTTTAGATATCCCTAACTGATCAACATTTCTAAAAGGAAGTGAATAACCAAACTGGATATTTTGTAATCTTATAAAAGAGCCATCTTCTACAAAATAATCAGAAAATAAATTATTTGAAGTTGCTCCGGTTGTAACTCTTGGCACTGTAATAGCCGTTCCTTCACCTACCCATCTGTTCAAAGTATATACTGATTTGTTTACCAACGGTTGAACCCGCTCGTAATTCCGAACAATATCATTCCCGATAGATGCAAAAGCATAGGAACTAAAATCCCAATTTTTGTAATCAAACGATAAGTTAAGACCCATGGTTGCTTTAGGAATAGGATTTCCTATGTCTACACGATCATCAGGATCAATAATACCATCATTGTTCGCATCAATAAAGCGTATATCTCCAGGAGCTGCATTAGCCTGTGTAGCATGAGCGGCTATTTCATCTTGGTTTTGAAAAATACCATCTGTTTGTAATCCGAAGAAATAACCTAATGGCTTACCTTCTTCAAACCTTGAAGGTAAATCTTGCCCTACTCCAAAACCACCTCCTGCAATATACCCTAATCCGTTATTGACCGTAATTGCTTTATTTTCTAAAAAGGTAACATTGTAATTAATACCAAAATTAAAATCATCAGAAACATAAGCTTTATAGCCGATAGCAAATTCAAAACCTTCGTTCTCCACAGTTCCACCATTTACTACAGGCGCTGAAGAACCAGGTGCAGAAACCCCTAAAATTCCTGAGGCCGGTGGCTGTAATAATAATTCATTTGTAGTTTTTTTGAAATAATCAGCCGTTATATCTATTTTATTATCAAATAGTTTTAAATCAACACCAATGTCTAGCGTTTCTTGTTCTTCCCATTGTATTTCAGGATTTGGCAATACACCAACAGCCTTACCGAATACTAATTCTCCATTATATACATAAGCGGCTTCTCCATTTAAAACCCCTCGAAAGGCATTTGTTGCTATCCGGTCATTACCTAAAATTCCGTAGCTAGCCCTAAGCTTTATAAAGCTAAATATTGAATTATCTTCTAAAAAACGTTCATCGGAAACTATCCAACCTATAGAACCTGAGGGAAAATACCCGAATCTGTTATTGGGTCCAAATTTTGTAGATCCATCTCTTCTAAGTACCCCCGATACAAGATATTTACCCTTGTAATTATATTGAAGTCGTGTAAAATACGATAGAAGTCTTTCATCAAACCTATCAGAAAGGCCACTCAGTTTTAATTGATTTCTTTGGTCTACAGTGTTTTCAATTTGCGCGTTAGCAAAATCTATTTCATTTTCAAAAAAACCTTGAGTACCGCCAGAGAATAATCCAGATGTCTTAAAAACTGACATCCCTAAGGTTGCACTTAAATTGTGATTATCAGCAATTGTTTTGTCATAATTTAAAAAAGTATCCCAGGTATAATCTCTATAAATATCTTTGTTTACGGTCAAGGAAGTTCTATCTGTATTATTGAAAACTTTTCCAGAACCATAAAAAACCGTAGGCGAAAAATTTCTACCTTGAACCTCAGCATAGTTAAATTGAAGGCTTGATTCAAGATTAAAATCATCTAAAAAAGAATAATTCAGACCTATTTTACCACTTAATTTAGCTACAACATTTGAATTGTACGTATTTTTTATTTGAGCTAAAGGATTAATAACTTCGTTGCCAAGACCTTCTGCTAAAGTAAATGCACCACTTGCATCTCTAAGGTCAAAAGTAGGCGCATTATTCAAAGCATTAAAGAGAACTGAACCTAGCCCACCTTCATTTAATGTTTTTCTATTGGTACCGGTATAAATTAAATTTGCCGTAAGTTTTAAATGCTCTAGTAAATCTGAATTAAAATTTATTCTAGTCGTATATCGTTTAAAGTTTGCCTTATTGCCTCCAACGATACCGTCTTGTGTTAATAAAGATGTTCCAAAAGAATAGGAAGATTTCTTACTACCTCCACTAATTGTTAAATTATGATTGATTATTGGGGCTTTTTGAAATACCTCATCTTGCCAATCTGTTCCTGTACCTAGTGCAAAAACATCTGGAAAAGGGAGTGCTTGCCCTCCTGCAGCATACGCTTCATTGGTGAGCAATGCATATTCTGTTGCATTTAAAACAGGAATTTTTCGAGAGGTTTCTTGAAAACCAGCATACATATCATAGCTAAACTTCAAATCTGTATTTCTTTTACCTGTTTTAGTAGTAATAAGAATTACACCATTTGCAGCACGAACACCATAAATACCTGCAGTTGCATCTTTTAAAACATTGATACTTTCGATATCTCCAGGATTAACAACACTCAAATCCTCAACCACGTTACCATCAACAAGAATTAATGGCCTAGCATCTCCATTCGTTGAAATACCTCGTATTCTAATAGAAGAACCGCTACCTGGCGAACCAGATTCTGAAGTTATTTGAACCCCAGCAACCTGTCCTTGGAGCGCTTGCTCTATTCGAGTAGGATTTAGCTCTTCAATGGTTTCTGAACCCACCACAGTAACAGCACCCGTTATTTCCTTTTTGGTTTGTGTGCCGTAACCTACTACAACCACCTCACTTAAAGCACTTACATCTTCCACTAAAGAAATAGTCAAAAATTCAGAATTTTGTATGGAGATCTCTTTAGTTGCATATCCTAGGTAAGAAAAAACAAGGATGTCTCCAATCTTAATTTTATTGATAGTGAAATTACCATCAAAATCTGTTGTAGTTCCTCTAACTTGATTTTTAACTACAACATTAACGCCTGGAAGGACGTCATTTATACCAGAATCTTTTACATTTCCTTTAATAGTGAAATCTTGAGACCAACCAGTAGTGGTTAAAAAAATTGTTGAGAGCAACAAAATTATGTATTTCATATGTTGTGTTTTAGAATTGACAATTTATTCTAGAACACACTAAGAATCTAATAAAATACCACAACAAAAAATATACATAATACAATTTAAACAATTGAAATATGCTAAATATCTATGTTATTTGCTAGTTCAAGGGTAAATTAAAAATATTAGAAAGTCATCAAAAATTAAGAAAAGCACTACTATGTATGGGTAATGTTGTGGTGAATTTTATATTCGTAGTACTGCTTAAAGATTTAATATATAGGTGGTAAGGCTATTTTCGTGAGGTAAGGCCATTTTCTTTCTTAATCTATACCTTTTTACCTCTACACTACGAACCGAAATATTAAGCAAAGGAGCTATTTCTTTTGAAGATAAATTGAGGCGTAAGTAAGCACACAATCTTAAATCATTCGGAGTCAATTCTGGATGAATCTTTTTTATCTTTTTTAAGAACTCTTTATCTGCATTATTAAAAGCATCCTCAAAAAATTTCCAATCATCTTCATTATTAATATTCCGATCTATTGTTTTAATAACCGCATTAATCTGATTAGAATTTTCACTTTCTTGTAGTTGTGATTTTATACTATTTAAAAATTCATTCTTTTTAATGATACTCATTGTAGAAATTGCAAGTTCCCTACTTTTGTTATCTATCTCTTGGTTTAGTTTCTCATTTTTTATTTGAATCAATTTTTTCTCTGCTTTTATCTTTTTACGTTTCAATTTTTTTTGATTTTCTTTCAACAACAATTCTTGTTGTCTGCGGTAGTATCTGCGATATAAGCGATGTATTAAGTATGCGATAGCGCACAAGAAAAGAGTGTATAGTACAATCGCTACATTGGAAGCATACCAAGGTCTAAGAATTTCAAATGAAAATGTTGCTTCATTTTCACTCAAATCATTACCTACTTTTGACTTCACGTTAAAGGTATATTCCCCAAAGGGTAAATTTTCAAATGAAACTTCAGGATTTTCGGACCATATACTCCATTGCTCACTAAGTCCGTTTAATTGATATTGAAAATTAACTTCAGTATACTTATCGTAGTTTGGAACACTATATTGAAAATAAAGATTATTGCGTTTATACCCAAATTCATATAAATCGCTATTTAAATCTACTTTTTCCAAAACTGTAGAACTGGTATGCTTGCTTGCAATGGCAGTAATTGAAACAGCGTATTTTTTTGACTTTATTTTATCCAGATCAAGAGTGATATAACCATTTGAAATTCCTATTAAGTAATTATTCGGTCCAATTGATTTAATATTCTCAAATCCCATAACCCCTATACTCCTTCTAAATGAATTTGGGATTGCAATTTTCTTTGCTTCTGGATTGCCATTAAATTTATTTGGTGCTACTGCAATGATATTCTTATCTGTAAATGACCATAAGCGATCCGATTTTGTGTCTGGTATTATGATACCAATGGGTTGCTCTTCGCCATCAAAAAATAGATTTGTAAATAAACTGTCCGTTTTAAACTCCTTTAGCGATTCGTCGTATCGAAAAACACCATTATTAGAGGTATACAAAATATTACCCTTGTACGTAACTAAACTAGCACCTGTTCCCATTACAGCCTTTTCAATGATATGGTTCACCTTTTTGAATACCGTGTCTAACGTTAATCGAAAAACCCCCTTAAACTCATGATTTACAATTACATCCTTATTTTTTGTAAATTCAAAAAACCGACTTGAAATATCAAATCCATCTACTTTATTCCTAAATACCCATTGATTATTTACTTTTTCAAGAACGCTCAAACCCTTGTAGTTTCCTTGAATTAGTAAAGAGTTCATTCCAGGAATTTTTTTAATATCCCAGGTACCAGGGAAGCTAGAAATATTTTTTACTTTATCTCCTTCAACTATAAAAGTACCGTTATTATGACCACAAAATAAAATATCATCTATCTCTTTTAAGATCCAAACTTGTCCATTGGTATTTTCTATAATTTTAAAATCATCATCCCCTTCTTTAGTTTTATAAAACAAGCCTTGATTTGTTCCTAAGTATAAATGATTTTTATATACCGATGCCGTATACACCACGCCTAATTTGCCAATTTTATCAAGGTATTCGTTGAATGGAGAACTCAAATTAATAATACTAATTCCATTATTAAGTGCTAGCCAAATATTTCCCTCGACATCTTCAAATACTGAATGCACCGTATTATCAAACAATCCTTTTTTCTGATTAATCTTTTCAATTAGTTGACCTGAGCTATCAATATAATAGACCCCATCTGAAATAGTACCCAAAATAAAATTTCCGTCTTTTAATTGTGCACTGCTATAAATATTAACACCTTCTAACTGCTTGTTAACAGGAGTTTCCCATCTTTTCAATTTCCCATTAGCTAATACATAAAAACCGTCTTTCTCTGTAATTACTACCTTTCCTAGTTCCGACTCAAAAAGACCAATAATTATATTTGTTTTAAAAATAGCATCATCAGAAACTAATATCCCCTTTCCACTCTGTATTTTAAAAAGCCCTTTGTTTGTTTCTTGAAAATAAACAACGTCATTGTTTATAAAAATCCTAGCTCTAGTACTTTCAGCATCTATAATACTAAAAGATTCATCTTCCAGATTATAAACGTAAATTCTTTGTAGTGATTGAAACAGAACCCATCTATCTAATTGAATGATATTCCAAAATTCCTCATCTTCAATCATTGGAGTCTTGAGTTTAGGCTTTAATGATTGATAGCTTAAACTCCCAAAACTATCTTTCTCCCAAAAGCCAAATTCCATGTAACATCCTGTGTAAATAAGATTATTTACAACCCTAACAGAACGAATATGTGACCCATTAGGTGAAGAATAGGTTTTCCATGTAGCCCCGTTAAATTCTAAAAGACCGGAGTTATTCCCGACATAGATATAATTTTGATCGGATTGTGAGATACTCCAATTTTGATTTCCTCCATTATATGCTATTGGCGCATAATTATTAATGGGTGGTAGCTCTTGCGAAAAACAAAAAGTTACGCAAAAGAAAAAGAATGTTTTTTTTAAAAAATGTAACATGAAATTTTTTAAAACCAATAGGTCTATGGCTTTAAAGATAATAAATTGAATGCAGAAAACCTTTATACAATTTCAGCACTTAAACCTGCTTGCAATAGTTTACTACATCTAGGCTTTAAATCTTCATAATCGCCTGTTTTAACAGTACATTTTCCATTATGGTGTACAATAATTGAACATTGTTCTGCTTGTTCTGGAGTATGATCACATACCCCAATCAGTGTTTCAATTACATGGTCGAAGGTATTCACCTCATCATTAAATAGAACAATTTCATTTTGCTTTTGAGTTTCTTCTTCTACAAGTAGATCCTCTAAGACCTTTTCTTTAGTGCTCATAGCTATTTATTTTATACTAAGATACAAATTCTCTAAAACCATAAATAGCAAAACAAAATATTTCGCAAGAAAGTTAATTAAAGCATTAACAAACTATTATAAAAATTAAGTAGTTATGGACTCTTTTTTTTAGATACAAAATAAAAAAGACATCCTTAAAACAAGGATGCCTCTATCTGTATTGTAGAAAATTTAATTAGGAATTTAGTAGAGATAATTTAATGCTATGATGTCATTATTATTAAACTCACCATCTTCATTAGCACTAAAACAAGCCAACATTATTGATGTTGGATCATAAGCTGAAGGCGTACCTGGAATAGGTATTGCTCCGACACCAGCGGTTCCTTCATTAACATTTTGACCACAACTTTGACGGCTAAACCAATCTGTATGCCTAAAGCCTACTGAGTGCCCCATTTCATGTGTTATAACATGTTCAATAACATTTACATCATAAGAATCTAAACCATAAATTTGAATAAATTTATTTGGATTTCCATTACTAGGAAAACCTGCGGAACCTCCAGTACCAGATTCGCTTGGATTATAATAAACCACCATATCTTTATTTTGATATGAAGTACCAAATGTTAGCGAAAAATTGATACTTAAATCAAGAGCGTTATAATTATTAACCGCATATTGTAAGGCTGTACGCTCTTTACTTGAAAGTGCATTTTGACCTCCAGTATATCCAATAATTGTTAGTGTTCTAGGACTAACTAGATTGGTAGTATGATAATTTTTTGCGCTTTTACTGTCAATTTCTGATAAACTTTCTAACTGATCAGCAGAAAACAATAGGTCGTCTTCTAGTTGATATCGCTGTTCAATCGTTCCATCAGGAAGCATAAAATCAACAATTTTTATATCATTTACGTTGTAGTAATTCTTCTTAAAGATACTCACCACCTCATCCGTAATTTCTAGCTTTTGCTGATCGATAATTGTTGTAGCAGTATCTGGCATAACAACATCACTTCCCTTATCTTTTTCACAGGAAATTGATATTAATAAAATAGCAATCAATGAAATTTTTAATTTTTGCATAATTAATTGTGTTTAATAGGTTAAGTTTTTGTAGTATTTTTATTAAAAAAATCTAACAATACCCCTACAATATACTATAAACACAATTTGAAACAAAGTAGTTTTTAAGATTTCTTTAAGAAATTCGATAAACTACTGCAACCCAATTATTCCTTTCTAAATTACTGACATACTGAAGATTGACCTCTTTACACTTTTCTGAAATTACCGGAATGTCTTCCGAGTAAAATCCACTTAAAAACAAAACACCATTTGAATTTAAACACTTTGCATATGTAGGGATATCACTCAATAAAATATTACGGTTGATATTAGCTATGATAATATCATACTTTTTACCTTCCAATAGACTAGCATCACCTTCATAAACCTTTATATGGGAACAATTATTACGTTCAACATTTTCTAAAGCATTTAAATAGCACCAGTTATCAATATCAATAGCATCAATGTCCTTTGCACCTTTCATTGCTGCCAAAATCGCTAGAACTCCTGTTCCGCTACCCATATCTAAAACAGAACGCCCTTTGAAGTTCTCATTTAGGATGTGTTGCAACATCATGTGTGTAGTTTCATGATGTCCTGTTCCAAAACTCATTTTTGGTTCGATAACAATATCATATTCCACATCAGGTTTTTCATGAAAAGGAGCACGAACAACACACTTTTCATCAACTTGAATTGCATTAAAATTTTGTTCCCATGTAGCGTTCCAATTTTCTTGTTCTATCTCCTCAAAAACGTATTCAATCTTAAAATTTGGATTCTCCAAAATTGAAATTTCACTAAGTATATCACTAGACCAATCTTCCTGTTTGATATACGCAAGTACCCCATCTTCTGTCTCTACAAAACTTTCAAAAAGTACTTCCCCTAATTCAGCAATCAAGATATCAGAAGCAGGCTGTAAAGGCGTTACTTTAAAAGTGTACTCAATATAATTGTTGTTTTCCATTATGTTCTCCACGATAAAAGGGTATTCAATACGAACACCCTTTAAAATATTAAATATTGAATCTTCAGTATTTGATTAAATTGCTTTTACAATAGCAATAAAGTCATCTGCAACTAATGCTGCTCCACCAATAAGACCACCATCAACATCTGGCTTAGAAAATATTTCAACTGCATTCGCTGGCTTTACACTACCACCGTACAGGATAGACACATTATTAGCTATTGTTGCATCATAAGCATTTGTTATTGTCTTACGAATAAAAGCATGCATTTCTTGTGCTTGCTCTGGAGATGCTGTTTCTCCAGTACCTATAGCCCAAACTGGCTCATAGGCTAAAACTATATTTTTCCATGCACTTGCGTCTAAAGAAAATAAAGCATTTTTTAATTGACTTTCCACAACCTTAAAATGATTTTCAGATTTACGATCTTCCAACTCTTCACCAAAACAAAACATAACACGTATATTTTTTGCAAGCGCAGTCACCACTTTTTTAGCAAGAATTTCATCCGTTTCTCCAAAATAAGCGCGACGCTCCGAATGACCAATAATTGCAGTATTAATACCTACACTTAGCAACATATCCGCAGAAATTTCTCCTGTATATGCCCCACTCTCCGCAAAATGCATATTTTGAGCAATTACCTCAATAGTTGATTCTTGTAAATTACGTACTGCAGCCACAAGATTAATATAGGCTGGAGCTACCATTACCTCAGCACTTGTATCTGGTAATTTAGCAGAAAGTTCTGTTAGCAATGCTTCCGTTTCCGAAAGGTTTTTATTCATTTTCCAATTTCCTGCTACAATTTTACTTCTCATTATTTTATTATTTATTATTGTCTTTATCAATTTTAATATATGAACTAGTCAAACTTTAAGTCGTCCAAATCATTGTAATGCACTTTTTGTTTAATAGTACCCTTTTCCAACACAAGTACTCCAGGATTAGACCTAACAATTGTTTTTAATGTTGTTTGGTCTGTAAAATAGAAGTCAAAATTCAACTTATATTCTTTTATCAGTTTAATCGTAAAATCTTCACTGGAAGCGGACATCCCAATAACTTTATATCCATTCTTAATGGCTTGATCTGTAACTTCCTTAACTTCTTCAAAGGCATTATACTTACTTTTTCCTAAATCATACGCTATAACGATAACCAACTTAGGTTCTTGCAAAAGCTCGGAGGCCATATCAACCCCATCTTTTTCAATCGTAAAATCATGGATAGGCGGTTCGTAACCGGCTTGAATTTCTGTTGTCTCTACTTCAATAAAATCACCATCAACCGTAGGGTAATCTCCTCTTGTGGTAATTATTTTTTCTGCTCCATTAACGTTAAACTTCCAATCGTAATCAAAAATAGCTTTTGGCGCACCTTTAGGAACCGACATCCCCTCTTCGATATTTGCTCCAATTTTATAAGGTCTAAAATCTATTGCAGGTAAATGATTCAACACATAATATACGAATACAGAACAAGCAATTACACTAATTAATGTAATAATCCTATTTAGACTAGCACTAAAAATAGGTTTAATAAATTTCATACCAACAAATAGAATGACTATTAGAACCAGTAGTACAATATCTTTAGTAAAAGATTCCCATGGTGTTAATTTTAAAGCATCCCCAAAACAACCGCAATCGGTAACCTTATTAAAGTAAGCAGAGTAAAATGTAAGAAATGTAAACCCAACAATCATCACCAATAAACTCCAAACGGTAAACTTCACTCTAAATCCAATTAGTAGGAAAACTCCCAGTAACACTTCAAATATTACGACTACAATTGCAATTAATAGTGCGTGAGGCTCAAAAAAAGGCAAGTTCAAAACACCATAACTAAAATATTCTTCGAGTTTAAATGCAAAGCCTACCGGATCATTAAGTTTTATAAAGCCACTAATGATAAATAAAATTCCAACAAATACTCTACTTATTCCTACCAAATATTTCATATGCTTATTTAGAATTTGATGTTAAATGTATCATGGCAAATACGGCATAATTGACCATATCTTGGTAATTTGCATCAATACCTTCGCTAACCAAAGTCTTTCCTTTATTATCTTCAATTTGCTTAACTCGTAATAATTTCTGGAGTATTAAATCGGTTAATGAACTTACACGCATCTCTCTCCATGCTTCGCCATAATCATGATTCTTATTCTCCATTAACGCCTTTGTGATCGTAACGTGTTTATCAAATAATTCAACAGCCTCTTCAACACTAAGATCTGGTTGATCCGAAACCCCCTTTTCAATTTGAATTAGCGCCATTACAGAATAATTAATAATCCCAATAAACTCCGATTGTTCTCCTTCTTCAACTTTGCGAACCGCATTTTCCTGTAGACTTCTAATTCGCTGCGCTTTAATAAAAATTTGATCTGTAAGAGAAGGAAGTCTTAAAATTCGCCATGCACTGCCATAATCTTTCATCTTTTTTGAGAATAAATCTCTACAAATTTTAATTACCGCATCATATTGTTCTGAGGTTCGCTGCATGTATTATTTCTAATTTGTGTAAATTTCGTGCAAAATTTTTAATTGTTCAAGTATAGCGCTTTAAACTTAAGCCGTTATATCCAAACTTAACTAATTAACTATAAAATGACTATTAATTGCAAAGGAAATCTTATAGATTTAAAAGACCCAAAAATTATGGGCATATTAAATATGACTCCAGATTCCTTTTTTGATGGTGGAAAATACAAAAACCTCTCTTCTGCCATTATGCAAGTAGAAAAAATGCTAGTAGATGGTGCAACATTTATAGATATTGGAGCTTACAGCTCTAGACCTGGCGCTCCCCACGTATCTGAGGAAGAAGAATTAAATCGGATACTCCCCATTATTAATTCGTTGCTGCTTGAATTTCCTGAAATTATTATAGCTATAGATACCTTTAGAAGTAAGGTTGCAGAAGAGTGCATAACAAATGGAGCTGCACTTATTAACGATATTTCTGCTGGCAATCTAGATCCAAAAATGTTAGAAACGGTGGCAACACATCAAGTGCCATATATTATGATGCATATGAAGGGCAGCCCACAGACCATGCAACAACATACAAATTACGAAAATTTACTTACTGATATACGCTATTATTTTTCTGAAAAAATAACGGCTGCACATGCGAAAGGCTTAAATGATTTAATTATAGATCCAGGGTTTGGTTTTTCTAAAACCCTAGAACAAAACTATGAGTTAATGCAAAAACTAGAGTTATTCCAAACCTTTAGAAAACCCTTACTCGTGGGCATCAGTAGAAAATCTATGATTCAAAAACTATTAATGACTACCGCAGCAAATGCTTTGAATGGAACGACAGCCCTCAATACAATTGCACTTTTAAAAGGTGCTAATATCTTGAGAGTTCATGATGTAAAAGAAGCGACAGAATGTCTTAAAATTGTATCGCAATTAAAGGCTTAAAATAGTTCGTTTTTAGTTCAGCTATTTTTCCTAATTTTACAAAAACCTCAAACTTGGATTTTTTAAATTTTCTAGATTTTAAGATTACTGACCTCATCGACATTGTACTTGTCGCTATACTGCTATATTATATTTACAAATTAGTGAGGGGTACCGTAGCAATTAATATTTTTATTGGTATTGTAATCGTTTGGGGGTTTTGGAAACTTACCGAATTACTAGAAATGAAAATGATAAGCAGTATGGTTGGTGGCTTTATGCAAGTAGGCTTAATTGCCCTTATCATTGTTTTCCAACAAGAGATTCGAAAGTTTTTGCTTATGATTGGTTCCACTAATTTCGCAAATAAGAAAAATTTTATAAAACATTTTAAATTCTTAAAACAAGAAGCCTCTACGATAAGCACTGATGTCAACTCTATTATAAGCGCCTGTGAAAAAATGAGCAATACAAAAACGGGTGCTATTATCGTCATCAAAAGAAACAACTCATTAGATTTTGTAAAATCTAGCGGTGATAAAATGCATATTGAGATTACGCAACCTATTATCGAAAGTATTTTTTATAAAAATAGTCCGTTACATGATGGTGCGGCTATAATCGAAAACAACTATATCGTGGCTACGCGTGTTATATTGCCTGTTTCTAATGAGCGAAATATTCCTTTGCGCTTTGGTTTACGACATAGAGCCGCTGTGGGAATTACAGAAAAGACAGACGCCTTAGCTTTAGTCGTAAGTGAAGAAACGGGGATGATTACTTATATTAAAAATGGAGAATTCATATTATACAATGACTTTAATGAACTCTCTAATATGATAAAAGAAGACCTTTTATAAACTAACCGAACCACCAACCAAAATCCACTGACCATGGAATGTAAAAATTGTGAACTTCCTTTAAGAACTGACTATTCTCATTGCCCAACTTGTGGTGCGAAAATTATTAGAAATCGCTTAACAATTAAAAATCTTTGGTTCGATTTTACAGAACGGTTTTTTAATATTGACAATACCTTTTTTTTAACATTTAAACACTTATTCATTAAACCAGAGGTAGTAATTGTTGGCTATATACAAGGAGTAAGAAAACGGTATATGAATCCTATTTCTTATTTTACAATTGCCGTGTTTTTAGGTGGGATTTTCTTTTTTTTAAATAAAAAATTCTTTCCCGATGCCATGAATTATCAATTTACACAAATAGCCTATTCAGGATCCGATGAAGCTCAGAAATTCTCCTTAGAATTAGTGAAAAATTTTCAAGATATTTTACAAGAATATCAAAACTTGTTTTATATCGGGATGCTTCCTTTTTTAGCAATTATCTCCAAACTGGTATTTTTTAACAAAAAGCAATTTAATTTAAGTGAGCATTTTGTAATAAATATATATGCATATTCACAGATGTCCATATTAATAAACATTTTATATATTTTAAGTGTTTGGAATAGTAAATTGATATACTGGGAGGCTACAATAAATTCCCTTTTTCTGCTTATCTATTTTTCCTATGTATACAAAAGAACCTTTAAACTAAACTGGGGGCAGATTTTATTAAAATTGATGCTTTTCTTATTAATATTTGGAGTACTGTTTGTTGCAATTACCTTCGGCATCGGAATTTATCTCGCACTTTTCACTGATACATTTGAACATCTTAAACCTTCCTAACAAACAATGCCGCACTAACTAAGCTACCTCTTCTGCTAAAAACTGAGCTTCATAAAGATTGTTGTAATAACCCCCTTTTTTAAGCAATTCTTTATGGGTGCCTATTTCAACAATACGACCAGCATCCATCACTATTATTTTATCTGCTTTTTTAATGGTCGCTAAGCGGTGCGCAATAACAATAGAGGTTCTACCTTCAGTGATTTTATCCGTTGCCTTTTGAATCAATTGCTCTGAATAAGTATCTACAGATGATGTTGCCTCGTCTAAAACCAATATACTTGGATTACTCACATATGCTCTTAAAAATGCAATTAGCTGTCGCTGACCACTAGAAAGCATAGTGCCACGTTCTTTTACATTATATTGATACCCACCTGGTAAACTTGTTATAAACTCGTGCACTCCTATTTGTTTTGCCGCAGCTTCTATATCTGAAATAGTTATAGCCTCATCTTTTAATGAAATATTATTGGCAATAGTATCTGCAAACAAAAAAACATCTTGTAATACCACTGCTATTTTAGAACGTAATGAGGATAATTTAAAATCTGTAACATCCGTACCATCTACAGAAATAACTCCCGAGTTAATCTCGTAAAAACGATTCAATAAATTGATGATGGTTGATTTCCCAGCTCCCGTAGCTCCTACAATTGCAACCGTTTCTCCTGCTTCAACTTTAAAAGAGATACCATGTAATACTTCTTCATCTTCTAAATACCCAAAATGTACCTTTGAAAATTCAATAGTACCTTTTATATCTTCTTTTTCAATCGCTCCTGAATCTTCGATTTGGCTATCGGTATCTAAGATTTTAAACACTCGATTCGCAGCAACCATACCCATTTGTAGCGTATTAAACTTATCAGCTATTTGTCGTAAAGGTCTAAAAAGCATATCTGAAAGTAGAATAAAGGCAAAAATAGCTCCATATTCATTTGGGGCAACATTAGCTATATTTAATAAACCTCCATACCATACAATTAAGCCTATTGCAATTGAGGATACTATTTCAGCTATTGGAAAGAAAATAGAATTATACCACACCGTTTTCAACCATGCATTTTTATGCTTCTCATTTATCGCTCTAAACTTCTCTTTTTCAATTTCTTCTCGATTAAACAATTGAACAATTTTCATCCCTGTGATTCGCTCTTGTACAAACGAGTTAAGATTAGAAACCTCAGTCCTAACCTCTGTAAAAGCGACTTTCATTGCCTTTTGAAAAACTCTAGTAGCATATGCGATTATTGGCATTAAAGCGAATACCAGTAAGGCCAGTCTCCAGTTTTGATAGACCATAACACCACCTACAACCACCATTTTTAGTAAATCTGCTACTATAACAAAAAAGCCTTGACTAAATATTTCTCCTATTCGCTGCATATCGGCTACAGCCCTAGTTACTAAAACTCCAATTGAAGAATTATCAAAATACTTCATTTTAAAGCCCATCATTTTAGAAAAAAGATCTATCCTGATATCTTTTATTACCGATTCTCCTAACCAGTTTGCATAGTAATTAAACCCCAACTGACTAATTACCTGCCCAAGTAGCACAACTACCATTGCAATGGTTAAATACAATAACTTGTCGTTATCTTTTAATGTAATAGCCTCATCTACAATATTTCCCACAATTATAGCGGTCATTACAGCAAAACCTGATAACAAGATTGCAGCAATAGCCACGCCATAAAAAGTTACTCTATATGGTTTGGTATAGCTCACCAGCCTATTAAATAAAACAAAATCAAATGCTTTTCTTGATGTATTATCCATCTACTTAAATATATTTTCGGGGTATAAAACCTGTGTCAAATATAATCCTTTTGCGGGTGCTGAAGTTCCTGCATTACTCCGATCTTTACTTTTTATAATAGCTTTAACAGTCTCTATTTCGATTTTACCTAAGCCAACTTCTAATAGGGTTCCGACAATAGCTCTTACCATATTACGTAAAAAACGATCTGCCGTAATTGTAAAAACTAATACATCAGTTTTTTTAGTCCAGTGTGCTTCTTTAAGATCACACAAAAAGGTATTAACTTCAGTATTCGACTTTGAAAAACATTCAAAATCTTCATACGCTAGAAGCAAGTGAGCAGCCTCATTCATTTTTTTAATATCTAATGGATATTTCACATAGTAGGCATGATTGACAAAAAAAGGATTTTTCTCCTGCACTATCCAGTATTCATAGGTTCTAGAAACTGCATCAAAACGGGCATGTGCTTCATCCTTGACTTCAATAATTTTTTGAACAGCTATATCCTTTGGCAAAAAAGCATTCAATCGGTATAAAAGATCTGAAGTGTTTTTAATTATCGAATACTCAAAATGGGCATACATTTGTTTGGCATGTACGCCAGCATCTGTTCTACCAGCCCCCATCATTAAAATAGACTCGCCTAACAACTTAGAAAAAGCATCTTCCAAAACTTCTTGTACAGTAATTGCATTTGGCTGTTTTTGCCATCCATGATAATGCTTTCCAAAGTAAGAAAAGGTAACAAAATATCTCAAACGAAAACCCTATTTTTGTGAAAAACAAAGGTAAGAAAGAAATATGGAATTGGATGTTCTTACTTAGTTATCGGTTGATTATTGATGGCTTCGGATATTGCATAAAATGAACCTACACATGATCTTTTTTATATTAAATTTTATTAATGACCCGAATATTACTGCTTTCTGACACCCACAGTCACATAGACGACACCATTTTAAAATATGCTAAAAAGGCTGATGAAATATGGCATGCTGGCGATATAGGTACGCTAAATGTTACCGATGCCTTAAAAAAAATTAAACCCTTGCGCGCTGTATATGGCAATATTGATAATCATGTGACTAAAATGGAATTTCCACTAGACAATAGATTTATGTGTGAAGGTGTAGACGTTTGGATTACTCACATTGGTGGATACCCCAATAAATACAACCCTAGAATTCGTGATGAAATAAAAATAAATCCTCCTAAATTATACATAACTGGTCATTCTCATATTCTAAAAGTAATGTGGGATAAAAAATTGAATCTCCTTCATATGAATCCTGGTGCATGTGGCAAGCATGGCTTTCACCAAGTGCGTACTATGTTACAATTCGTCATAGATGGTAAAGAAATTAAAGATTTAGAGATTATTGAGCTAGGGCAGAGAGGGTAATATATTCATCAAGACTGGAGGATCATAGTTTTGATAAAGAACCTAAAGGATTCTACCTCTTATATGATCTTAAAAAAAGAAAAGCTTAATTTTAATATTTGATTCATATTAGTTTTAGGCCATAAAAAACCCGGGAACAACCCCGGGTTTAACGCACTAATACTACTAAGATGTTAGGTTTAACGCAAGCGATCAACAGATTTTACAAGATCCTCATCCTTCCTAATTGCCTTGTTGGCCAAGACTAAAAAAACGATAGAAAAAATAGGAATCAGCATCCCAATACCCTTCTCAGAAACGGTAATTTCTCCAGATAAGTTTAGCGATCGATAAACGAAAAATCCTAGTAAAAAAAGGTTTAATATCATATTCAATCTGTTTACTACAAATTGGTTTTGTCTTTTCTTAAATAATAATATAGCAATTATTGCTAAAACAGCTGAAAAATAAAATGCTCCTGAGATTAAAATATCGTTTTTAGCAAATATTTCTTCACCACTCACATCAGACCATAGATTCACCCAAAAAGGTAAAACTGCTGTTAATAGTACTACTACAAGTAAATATAAGGTTTGAATTCTTTGAATCATTCGTCAATAAGTAATAATAATGTGCAAAATAACTGTCTTTTTAAGAAATAGCAATGAAATATTGAAAATAATTTGTAATATTGTCATGTTATTATATAACACTTACCAAAGTATTAGGACATCGCTCCTAGAAATATCTAGATTTATAATACACTTCAATTTTTAGAGACGTATAATTTATTCAACAATTAATGTTTGAGATTTCAGATTTAAAATCAAAAAAGCTTCCTGAGCTTCAGGAAATTGCAGATGGTTTAAAAGTACCTAAGTACAAAACCTTAAAAAAATTAGACCTCGTATATCAAATTTTAGATGTACAGGCCGCAAACCCAAAAGTTGTTCAAGAAGCACTTGGCAAAACTGTAGCTCCAAAAAAAGTAGAGCAACCTAAGGCAAAAGCACCTAGACCTAAAAAACCTAGAGTCACAGCACCTGCAAACCAACCTACGGAGAAAACAGACAAACCTATTGAAAACAAACCTAATAAGCCCAACAAACCTAATCCAAGGCCTGTTATCGCAAAAGAGTCTGTTTCAAAACCAGAGGTAGAACAGAAATCAGAAGTTCAAAAAGAACCTAGGTCACAGCATCCAAAAAGTGCGAATACACCGCATCCAAAAAAGGAATTTCAAAAGAAAACACCTGTTCACAACAATCAGAATAACAATCCTAATCAAAACAAACCTAATCCTCGTCAAAAACAGGAAAAGAACAATAATTTTGACAAAGATCTCAAAAACAGATACAAAGAACCGGAGTATGAGTTCGACAGTATTATAGCGAGTGAAGGTGTTTTAGATATCATGCAAGATGGTTATGGTTTCTTGCGTTCCTCAGATTACAATTATTTATCATCCCCTGATGATATTTATGTATCTCAATCTCAAATTCGTTTATTCGGATTAAAAACAGGAGATACTGTTTTAGGAAATGTTCGTCCACCAAAAGAAGGTGAAAAGTATTTTCCTTTAATTAAAGTAAATAAAATTAATGGCATTGATCCTCAAGTGGTACGCGACCGTGTATCTTTTGAGCATTTAACTCCATTATTCCCTCAAGAAAAATTTAATTTATCGGAACGGCAAGGAACAATTTCAACGCGAATTATCGATTTATTCTCTCCAATAGGAAAAGGACAAAGAGGGATGATTGTATCGCAACCAAAATCGGGTAAGACCATGTTGTTGAAAGATATTGCAAACGGCATTGCTGCAAATCATCCAGAGGTATATCAAATCATCTTATTAATAGATGAACGCCCTGAAGAGGTTACAGATATGCAACGTAATGTGCGTGGAGAAGTGGTTGCTTCCACTTTTGACAAGGAACCAACAGAACACGTTAGAGTTGCTAATATAGTTTTAGAAAAGGCGAAACGATTAGTAGAATGCGGTCATGATGTAGTGATCTTATTAGATTCTATAACTCGTTTAGCTCGTGCCTATAACACGGTACAACCACCATCTGGAAAAGTATTAAGTGGGGGTGTAGATGCCAATGCATTACACAAGCCTAAGCGTTTCTTTGGTGCTGCCCGAAATATTGAAGGCGGTGGATCTTTATCTATTATCGCAACAGCATTAACAGAAACCGGATCTAAAATGGACGAAGTAATCTTTGAGGAATTCAAAGGAACGGGTAACATGGAATTACAATTAGATCGTAAGATTGCTAACCGTAGAATATTCCCTGCCATTGATCTTACTTCATCAAGCACACGTAGAGATGATTTATTATTAGATGAAGCAACGATACAACGTATGTGGATCATGCGTAAATATTTAGCAGATATGAATCCCGTAGAAGCAATGGAGTTTATTGAGCAACGTATTAAACAAACTAAAAATAATGAGGAGTTCTTAATGACGATGAGTCAATAAAAAACATTACTAAAGTCAATTGAAAGGTCCAATAAATAAAATTATTGGGCCTTTTTAATTTGTACCAGCACTGAAACTATTAAAAGATATCTCATAAGTTACCTATGTAAGTGTTTATTTTATCAATAATTTCAAATATATTTACAAGGCATTAGAATTACATACCCCCAAAAAATTACAAATGCACTAATTTTTTTGTTTAACACTAAAAATATAGCATCATGAAAACTAACCTAATTTTTGGAACAGCACTACTTGTTTTTACTTTTTTAACAAGTTGTAATGAAAAAAAAGGTAATCACGAAAATGATTACCCAAAAGAAGATAAAGAGGTTAAAGCTCCTACCCAAATTATTTCTATAGACTTAGCAAAAAGCGAATACGACAATTACACCAAAAAAAGAGCCGCTTTAATTGAAGATAATGAAGAACCATATGATGATGGTCGAAAATTTGTTGCCTCTCGCTATGGTGATTACCCGATAGATACTTTAAAAAAATACATCAAATTTGTTGAACAACAAGCGGATTCGGCAGGAGTTAAAATAGAAACCTTGCGTTTTTATTTTTCTACTTATTCAGACCAAAAAGAATTTCCGAATAAAAGAAAAATTAAACACCCACGCCAAAACTCTTTTTTCATCTTACCTACCATGAAAGTAGATACAATGAATTATGGTTTTTATATTAAAAATGAAACGAATGGAAAAAAAGTAGCTGCTTTAATTCGTGATTATCCCGGTTTAATTGAACAAAGGATGGAAAATATAGGCACACCAAATAAATCTCACGCTTCTATTCTTCCCCATTTTAACCTAAATACGAATTCTTCATTTTTTCAAGACAATCAGAGTTTAATTATGAACGAAGCTCAAATGGTACCACCACCACCAAATGAATCGGATTTCGATTAACTCTATTATATGATTGGTATGCTCGATACTTTTCTGGAGAATTCATTTCTATATTTTTATGGATTAGTAATACTTTTGGCATTATTTAGATATTCAAAGTTTTTTGACACGCCATTAAAGTATCTACCCATATTATTGATGTATACTTTTTTGACTGAATTATTAGGAACTATAATCAAATCCAACACCGATTTAAATCCTTTAATATCAGGTTTTTACTCCAATTACACCTTAGTTTTTTACAATACGTATAACTTCATATTTTTTCTGTATTTTTTCTATATTTTCTGGAGCTTTATAAGCTCAGAAAAATATAGAAAAAATATAGTAATCCTAAGCATCAGCTTTATTATCATAAGCCTTATAAACCCTTTTTTTCAAAATTATATTCTAAAATCACAGTTTTATGCTTATTCCTATGGAGGCTTAGTTTTAATATATTGCATTATTCTTTATCTAAAAGAGAATAACAAAATTTTAAGAAGCAAATTTGCAAAGCAAAGCCTACTCTTTTGGATTAGCATAGGGTTACTTATTTTTTACGCAGGATACATCCCGATAAAAACATATTATTCTTTTTCTAGTTTTGAAAATAAAGAATTATTCTATAATCTTAGAAGAATACATTTATCGCTTATATGTATAATGTATAGCTGTTTTATTTATGGATTTATTCAAATGAAAGGAAAACTTAAGACACCATAGTATTAAAAACATAACTCTTTGTTTTTTATAAATTGAAATAAAAGACGAGTGCCACTTTTATTATGTATTACCAACAAATAAAACAAACATTTACCCCTATTGGATTTTAATTTCATTAAAGTTAGCTTATTTTGTTAGCGGATATACTACTCGACCCCTTTTTACAGTTGTATTTCGTGACTATTTTGGTTTCATTACTCAAGTACACTAAATACTTTGATTCTCAATTAAAATATTTACCAATACTGTTAACGTATATTTTCTTAACAGAATTATTAGGTTTGATTATCAAACTAGATCCAAATAAAAATCCGTTTATTACAGGGTTCTATTCAAATTACAACTATATTATTTTCTACCTGTACGACTTTATTTTTTATGGTTACTTTTATTATCTATTCTGGTTCTACACCAAAAATGAAAGACTTAAAAAAATAATTTTTATCGGCTCATTCCTCTTCATTTTAATTAGCATTATCAATGCCACGTTTAAAAGCATAGTTACAGAACGGCAATTATTCTCCTATACTTTTGGTGGTCTACTATTGATTATTTCTGCTTTCTTATATATACTTGAAAATTTTAAAAAAGTAAATTTTAAAAAGAGCTTATTATTCTGGATGTCAGTTGGCCTTATTATTTTCCATATTGGCTACATTCCAATCAACATCACCTATAGCCAAATAACCAGAGAAAATATTGATCTTTATTACCATTTATTACCTATTCATAAAATAGTAGTGTTTGCTATGTATGCTTGTTTTATTTATGGATTTATACAAAAGAAAAACAACACCACGAACACCAATTTTATTTGATATAAGTGATTCACAGCACTCTATTACATTAAAAATGTTTTACTTACTTTTATTTAAAACCTTCCTATTGAATGCATTTGATTCAATTACATATAAACGCTAAAATATGATAGAACTACTCGATCTTGTTTTAGAAAATTCTTATACTACTTTTTACGTTGCAACTTTACTCTTATCTATATATAAGTATCCCAAGTATTTTGATACACCTTTAAAATACTTTCCAATTTTATTGATGTATACAATCCTAACTGAAATTTTAGGATCCCTTATAAAGTATGATGGCTATAACAATCCGTTTGCGAGTGGGTTTTATTCAAAATACAATCTTATCCTTTACAACGTCTACAGCATCATATCATTTCTATACTTCTATTTCGTGTATTGGAGTTTTAGCACCAGCAAAAAAATAAAGCTTATGATAAAATATTGCGTATATATTTTAATCTGTATCAGTCTTTTAAATGCCATTATCCATAACCCGCTACATTTTAGACAAAATTATACATATACTCTTGGTGCTATTTTTTTGGTCTATTTTGCATATCTCTATTTGACCAAAAAAAATATGCTATTCAGTAAGAATGGCAGCCATAAAAACATTATATATTACTTCAGCATTGGACTAATTGTATTCTATATTGGATACTCACCTATACGTATTTTATATTTCTACATCACAGAGGAAACAATAGACATTTATCACAAGCTCAGAAGAGTTCATCTAACACTAATTTATATTATGTATGGATATTTTATTTATGGATTTGTTCAAATGAAAAAACCATTAAAATTTTAAATTACATTTCAAGCTTAAAATTCAACACCTCAGCTCATATTTCTACCCTACTTTATCAGCACCTAATAAATTAGCCTAAAAACAATACCACATGACCACCTATAAAATTTTAATGTTTACGCATTTATTAACAGTTGCACCATGCATTTTCATAGGTGCCTATGTATTGCTAACCAAAAAAGGTTCTTACAAACATCGTCTTATTGGAAAAATATATTTATCGCTTATGTTTTTCACAGCTATTATAAGCCTATTTCTTCCTGCGCAAGTCGGCAGTCAGTTTTTAAATCATTTCGGATGGATTCATTTATTTAGCGTATTAACACTCTACACTGTCCCTACAGCTATTTTTGCTATAAAAAAAGGAAATATTAAGTCTCATAAAAGAAAAATGTTATTACTATACTTTGGAGCACTCATAATCGCTGGAGGATTTACACTTGCACCAGGGCGCTATTTACATGGTGTATTTTTTGGATAGCATCTTATATGTTAGGATTTATGACAACAAAAAACGCTCAATCTTTCGATTGAGCGTTTTTTTTATATATGATACTTAAGCTATTCTAAATTTATAGAGAAGCTATTTGTTTTGATAATTTACTTTTTAAGTTAGCCGCTTTATTAGAATGTATAATATTACGTTTAGCTAACCTATCAATCATACTTACAACTGTAGGGTATAATGTTTCAGCAGATTTCTTATCTTCTTCAGCACGTAATTTTTTCAATGCATTACGCATTGTTTTGTGTTGGTATTTGTTACGTAAACGCACCGCTTCGTTTCTTCTAATTCTCTTTAATGCTGACTTGTGATTTGCCATTTTTCTTCTATTTTGTTTTATTTAGGACTTTTAAATCCTCAATTTTTTTTAAGTAGTCCGTAGGGGAATCGAACCCCTGTTACCAGGATGAAAACCTGGCGTCCTAACCCCTAGACGAACGGACCGTTGTTTAGTTGGAACTTGTTTTGGAAAATCTTTTTCTAAATCAACTTCCCTTTTATTCGTAGTCCGTAGGGGAATCGAACCCCTGTTACCAGGATGAAAACCTGGCGTCCTAACCCCTAGACGAACGGACCGTTGTTTAGTTGGAACTTGTTTATTGGAAATCTCTTTAAAATCAACTTCCCTTTTATTCGTAGTCCGTAGGGGAATCGAACCCCTGTTACCAGGATGAAAACCT
>TARA_R110002050_G_scaffold156852_3_pt1 | contig 91285 bp, 89 predicted proteins | sample TARA_R110002050 | Tara Oceans TARA_R110002050 (sample SAMEA4396988) | marine metagenome | biome: Polar Biome; feature: [DCM] deep chlorophyll maximum layer (ENVO:01000326); material: water (ENVO:00002006), including particulate matter (ENVO:01000060) such as... | depth 25 m
AGGAAAGCGTGTAGCCGGGGCCAAAGGTGGCGGCGAGATCATCGGGATCGACGCGGGCAACGCTCGCCGGGTCGTCGATGTCGGCGAAGGTGACCAGCAGGGGGTAAGCCTCGACCGGCAGAACAAGCGGCTCCTTCAGTCCGAGAATGGCCCGGCTGTTGTCCTTCATGCTGGCGCCGCGGCCATCCTTGTCGCGGAGCTGATAGAGAAGCTTGCTGTCCATGCCCTTGAGCAGCGCAAACAGATAGCGCCCGTTGCCGAGCTTCACCACGGGAGCTTCCCCCGTCAGTTTGAAGCCGCCACCTCTTGCATCGCCCACGATGAAGGGAATACCGCCGCTCCACGAGACTTCCATGACGCTTGCGCCGGACACTTCGCCATTCGGGGTTGCGACCGTGACCGTGACTTTCTGGTGCCAGGACCAGCTGCGGAAGCCGAGCATGTCACAACCCGCCAATGTCAGCATCAGGCTGGCAAGCAATGCCACCCCAATGACTGGGAATGTGCGGGTGGTTTGTCCATTTTCAATTCGCATCGGACTCATCGCGATCCCCGCCAGTTGCAACCTTGAGACGAACACCGAAAAGGCCGTCACGCAAGCCTGTCCACAGGGGAAGATGCCAATGTGGTTGACCGGTGGTTAGCACAGGCACCCCCTGCCCGTCCGTCAGGGCATCCGCCGCCTCGCGTGTCCACCCGGAGCGTCCGCCGTTGCTCTGGGCCTATTCGTCCAGCATTTCGCGCACGGACGTGGCCAGCTGCTTGAGCGAAAACGGTTTGGCGAGGAAGCCAAACTTGGCGTCGGCGGGCAGATTGCGGGCGAATGCGTCTTCGGCGTAGCCGGAGACGAAGATGAACTTCATGTCCGGATAGTCCTTGCGCAACTCGACCAGCAGCGTCGGTCCGTCCATTTCCGGCATCACCACATCGGAGACCACGATGTCGACCTTGCCCTCGAGTTCGGCCAGCACTTCCAGCGCTTCCACTCCGGTGCCTGCCTCATGCACTTCGTAACCGCGCGCCTCGAGCATGCGCTTGCCGCCTCGCCGCACCGCCTCTTCATCCTCGACCAGCAGCACCACCGCCGAACCGCCGGTCAGGTCTTCGGGCCCATCCGCCGCAATCTTCGCCTGCTTTGCCGCACCGGCTTCAAGCGCTGCAGCCGCTTCCGCCGCGGTCGCCGCCTTCTCGGCCTCATCCTCGACATGACGCGGCAGATAGATCCGGAAGGTGGTGCCCTTGCCGGGTTCGGATTCGGGATAGATATAGCCGCCCGACTGCTTGATGATGCCGTAGACCATCGACAGCCCCAGGCCGGTGCCCTTGCCCACATCCTTGGTGGTGAAGAATGGTTCGAAAATCTTTTCCATCACCTCGGGGGGAATGCCGGTGCCTTCATCGGTAATCTCGATGAGCACATAATCGCCCACCTCCATGCCACGGTGATTGAGCCGTGCTGTTTCCTCGGCCTCGACATTCCGGGTCTTGACCGTGATTGTTCCGCCTTCGGGCATGGCGTCGCGGGCATTGACCGCCAGGTTGATCAGCACCTGCTCGAACTGGCCAAGATCGGTCTTCACCGGCCAGAGGTCGCGGCCGAATTCAAGCTCGAGCTTGACATTGGAGCCTGTCAGGCGGTCGACCAGCATCCTCAGATCGCCGATCACGTCGGTCATCGACAGCACCGTCGGCCGCATCGTCTGCTTGCGCGAGAATGCCAGCAGCTGGCGCACCAGCACCGCGGCGCGGTTGGCGTTGCGCTTGATCTCGATGAGGTCGGCGAAGCTCGAATCCGATGGCCTGAGCGACATCAGCAGATGATCCGCCGACAGCAAGATGGCGGTCAGCACATTGTTGAAATCATGCGCTATGCCGCCGGCAAGCGTGCCGACCGCATTCATCTTCTGGGTCTGCGCCATCTGCGCCTCGAGCGCCTTCTGCTCGGTGGTTTCCACAGCATAGATGATCGCGGCCTCTTCGGGCGTTTCTTCCGAGTGTTCGATCACCGCATTGACATAGAAGCGGAAATGCCGCTCGTCATTGTCCGCCCGGCGGCTGTCGATCGGCGTGATCTCGCCTTGCTTGTCGGCGGCCTGGCTGAGCGCATCCTGAAACGCCTTGCGGTCATCCTCGCGCAGCATGGTTTCCAGAAGCGCCCCGCGCTCCATGTCGTCGCGCGTCACCAGCCCGTGGAACATCTGCAGGAACGGGCCGTTGGTGCGCAGGATCTTGCCGCGCGCATCCACGGAGGCGATTGCCATCGGGGTATTGTTGAAAAAGCGCGTGAAGCGCATTTCCGCATTCGCCGCGTCGTGCGCCCCGGTTCCACCCTCCTCGCGGCTGATGACAATCGTCCGGCTTTCTCCGGGCGAGCCGTCCCGTGTCGCCGTCACCCTGTGCACAAGGCGCACCGGCAGGCTTTGGCCATTGGATTTCAAAAGATCGAGATCGAGCTGGGCCGTACGGTTGAGGCCCGGCTCGGCCTGCACCGATTCCACAAGCGCCATGCCCGCGCCGGCCACCAGGTCGCGCAGCATGATCTTTCCGGGCGAGAACGATGTCAGGTCAATACCCAGCCAATCGGCCAGCGTGGCGTTGAGATAGACGATTTCGCCGGCCCGTCCGGCCGAGAAGAACCCCACAGGCGCGTGGTCGAGATAATTTATGGCGTTTTGGAGTTCCTTGAACACCAGTTCCTGCTCGGTGCGTTCATGACTGATGTCGGACAACTGCCACGCCATCAGCTTGCCATCAGCTTCCGCATTGGCGACAGGACGTCCACGAAGCCGGTACCAGTGCCCGCTTGCGCCACTCTCCCGCGGCGCGCCGAGCGGCTGCGTCATGCGGAATTCCTCCTGCCCCTCCTGCCCGTCGCGCATCGCATTGGTCAGCCGGTAGACGGCTTCGGCGGATTCCTTGTGCCGTGACAGGATGGCCTCGATGGACTGCACATCGGAAGCGCTGGTCGAACCGGTCAATACGCCATAGGCATGGTTGGCGTAGATCACCCGGTCCTTTTCGTCGGTGACCAGCGTGCCCTCGGGATGGGTGTCGATGAAGGCCCGGGCCAGCGGATCCGCCGTGGCCTTCGGCATCACCACGACAAACCCGATCACGGTGGAAACCAGGAAGAATATCCCGACCACCGCCAGCACACCGAGTATGCCGAGCATCACATCGTTGTTGAGCCTGTCCTTGAACAGAAAGAATACAATCGACGCGCCAATCATCACAAGCGCGAGAAATACCAGCCTCGACACCGAGCGTGGTTTCGCGCTTCTGTCAACGAGCGCCGCCGGGGTAGCGGCCGCAGGGGTCGTCTCTGTCATGAATCGCTCTTTCGTCCCGCCACCGATCCGTCCGGTTTGAATCATATTCCGCTCTCGATGGAAAGCCCAAAGCCCAACATACAGCGCGGCTTGTCCTGTTTGCCGGCCAATTCCGGCATGGCTGTATCATCAAAGCCGGTCAAACGCAGTCACGCAAGACATACTGAACTGGAAATCTCCATCCACGGCTTGTGGTAGCCGTCGAAAAAACGTCAAATACAATCTGATCGCGACCCGGCACGGTGAATCGCCGCCATACCGGTCGCCGCGTATCGGCTCAAACGGAAGGACACCGGATGCCGGACAACATTTTTGGCGGTCAGGGTGCAACCCTGTTGACCGCCGTACTCATCGTTGCAATCGCGCTTCTGGCGCTGGTCGGGGTCTTCTGGGTCATCCGCTCCCGATCGTCATCGACCTTTATCCGCGGAGGCAAGAACCGCCAGCCCAGGCTTGCTGTGCTGGACGCAGCCGCTGTCGACACCCGCCGGCGTCTGGTGCTGATCCGGCGCGACGATGTCGAGCATCTGGTCATGATCGGCGGCCCGACCGATATCGTCATTGAAAGCCGCATCGTCCATCCCGCCGGTGGTGGCGACGTTTCGCCCCCACCCCGGCAGACTGCTCCGCCCCGCACCGAACCCGTCAACCGTCCCGCCCCAGCAGCCGTGCAACGGCAGGCAGCGCCGGCAAAACCGCAACCACGTCAGCCCCGTACCGATCCCGCACCGGACCTTGCCCAGGCGCCGCCGCCCTTGCCTCAGGTTCCGGTTTCGCCTGCGGCAACCATCTCGGCCACAGCCGCAAGTTCCGTCGGCTCGATTCGTGCCGAAGCCTCCGAGGTGCTCGAAAGCGCCAGAACCCGGGTGTTTGAAGAACCAAGCTTTGACGAACTCGCCTATGACGAATTGACCGCTGCGTCGGACACGACACTGCACCCGGAACCCGCCTCCGCTCCGGCCCCGGCCTCAACGACACCACCCCGCGAGCCCATGCAGGCTCACACACCGCAGCCGGCGGGATTGCAGCGTGCGACCGCCGCTCCGGCGGCTCCCGCACCAGCCGCACGTCCGGTCGCCGGTGATTTCGAATCGGTGTTGGCTGCCGAATTGTCCGATGATCTTTCGCTCGACATATCCGACGACGGTTTCTTCGACCCCCTGGAAGACCATCCGCAACCGGCATCTGTCGAGAAGGATCAGGCCCAGGCGCCGGAAGTCATGCCGGACAGCCAGCCATCACGCGATTCCCTGGAAGCCGAGATGGAGCGGTTGCTTGGGGACTTGTCACGCAAGCCCTGAGCCCTGAGCCCTTGAGCTTCGACCCTTGAGCTCATGAAACAGAAAAACCGGCGCGAGGCCGGTTTTTCAATGATCACCAAAGTGACAGGGCGGACCTATTCGTCGCGGTAGACTTTCTCGCGACGCTCGTGGCGTTCCTGCGCCTCGATCGACAAGGTTGCGATCGGACGGGCGTCAAGCCGTTTCAGGCTGATCGGCTCGCCGGTTTCCTCGCAATAGCCGTAGGTTCCATCATCGATACGGGCCAGTGCCGCATCGATCTTGCCGATCAGCTTGCGTTGCCGGTCACGGGCACGCAATTCGATCGCTCGGTCTGTTTCAGATGATGCACGATCTGCCACATCGGGGTGATTGGCGCTTTCCTCCGCGAGATGGTCAAGCGTCTCGCGCGCCTCTTTGAGAATATCATTCCGCCATGCTGTCAGCTTCGCCCTGAAATAGGTCCGCTGTTTGGTGTTCATGAAATCCTCGTCTTCCGAGGGCACATAAGAGGAAAAATCGAAGTCTTCACTCATAACGATTCTCCCGGCAAAGCCATTTCGGGGGCTGTATAGCCAGACGGCCGCGCCGGTACAAGCGTTAAAGTCGTGTGTCACAGCAATTTCATCTATCGTCAAGAATCGCTCCATCGGCGTGAAAGACCCGCATGTTTCCTTCCGGTTTGATTGGTTTTTGGTGGTTTCAATGCTCATTTCAGACCCACTGAGGCGGCGCGAATACACACCCTCGCTCGCGATTGGTTTCATGCTGCACCGCACTTTGTGCTTTCGGTGAATTGAAGCTGGCGCGCAAATGCCTAAATTCGACCGATGAGCACGACACCCACAGCCGCCCTGCGCGTATTTCTCGTCCGCCATGCCCACGCCGGCTGGGCCGCGCCGGGCATTCGCGATTTCGACCGGCCGCTTGACGACCGGGGACATGAGGAAGCCGCACGGCTTGCCACGACCATGGCTGTGAACGGCTTCGAGCCGGATCTCGTCTTTTGCTCGAACGCCCGCCGCTGTGTCGAGACACTGGCCGTCCTGCGTACCGGCAAGCGCGGCGGCGTACCTCGCATCGAGCACAGCGACGCCCTGTATGCGGCCGGACATGAGGCCTATCTCGATCTCATCGGCTCGATTGCCGACGAAACCATCCGCTCCGTCATGATCGTTGGTCACAACCCGATGATCGAGGATACCGGCGAGGCCCTGGTTCACGCCAATCCCGCGGCCTATCTTCAGGCGATCGGCGACGGCTTTCCGACCGCCGGATTGCTGATCGCCGATTGCGCGGAAAGGGGTACTGGCGCGATTGATGGAAGCGCCAGATTCATAGCGCTGATGTCGCCTGTCGACGCCTGACGCCAGCACCGGAAACGCTCGCCGCGCTTTCAATCGCCTCCGCGCTCTCCTATATCGGCAACAGCAACTGGAGCAGACTGCAAAGTGTCATCGTCCATTACCAGCATTACCGATGAGGCGCTGATCGCCTTCGACACGCTTGCCGATCGCGCCGGCAATCTGATCCAGCCGACCCTGCGCCTCGGCGTCACCGGCCTGTCACGCGCCGGCAAGACCGTGTTCATCACCGCCCTCGTCCACAATCTGCTGCATGGCGGCCGCCTGCCGATGTTCGAGGCGGGTCACTCGGGCCGTCTGGCGCGGTCCTTCCTCGAACCGCAACCCGATGACGCAGTTCCCAGATTCCAGTACGAGGACCATGCCGCGCGGATGATCAGCGACCGCGTCTGGCCCGATTCAACCCGCGCCATCTCCGAATTGCGGCTGGTTATCGAGTATGAATCCGCCAGCGGCTGGAACCGGTTCTTCTCCGGCGGCAGACTGTGTCTCGATATTGTCGATTATCCCGGCGAATGGCTCCTCGATCTGCCCCTGCTGCGCCAGGATTTCGCTCAGTTCTCCTTGAACGCCGCCTCGCTTGCCCGCTCGCCCGCGCGCCACGATCTCGCCGCCCCCTGGCTTGAGAAAGCCAACTCGATCGACCCGCACAAAACCGCCGATGAAACCGACGCGCGCGACCTTTCGAGGCTGTTCACCGATTATCTGCGCGCCTGCAAGACCGAGGACCGGGCGCTCTCCACCCTGCCGCCGGGACGGTTCCTGATGCCCGGAGACCTTGACGGCTCACCCGCGCTGACATTCGCGCCCTTGCCCAACATGCCCGATGGTCCGGCGCCAAAGGGATCGCTGATGGCGATGATGGAACGTCGTTACGAGAGCTACAAATCCGTCGTGGTCAAACCCTTCTTCCGCGAGCATGTCGCCCGCCTCGACCGCCAGATCGTGCTGATCGACGCCATGCAGGCGATGAATGCCGGCCGCGAGGCAGTGATCGACCTCGAACGCGCGCTGTCGGATGTGCTGTCCTGCTTCAGACCGGGGGGCGGCAATTTTCTCACCAGTCTGGTTTCGCGCCGCATCGACAAGGTGCTCATTGCCGCCACCAAGGCCGATCACCTGCATCATGAAAGCCATGACCGTCTCGAGGCGATTGCCCGCCGCATCGTCGAGCGTGCATCAACCAATATCGGCTCGTCGGGCGCAAATATCGAGGTGCTGGCGATGGCGGCGGTGCGGGCCACGCGCGAGGCGACCGTGGGCCAGGGCGGCGAAGACCTGCCGGTCATAGTCGGCACTCCCCTTAAAGGTGAGCGCATCGGCGCTGAGCTGTTCGATGGAAAACGCAAAACAGCCATATTTCCCGGGGACTTGCCAGGAAATCCGGATTCATTCTTCAAAGCAGTTGATTCAGCTTCCCAACCGATGCTGCCGGAGATCAACATCGTCCGCTTTCGCCCGCCGCTGATCGAACAAAGCGAGAGTGGAGTGAAACTGTCCCTGCCGCATATCCGCCTTGACCGGGCGCTGGATTACCTCTTGGGAGACCGGCTCGCATGACCGACCGCGATCAGACTTCCCCTGCCCGCAAACCACGCGCCTTCGCAGTAGACGATCCCGACACCAGCCAGGCCCCCGGCAGGCAAAAAAAAACCGCGGAGAAATCGCGCAAGCCCGCCGCCATGCCTGTCACCGTGTCAATGACGATGGAGGAAGACGATCCTTTCCTGCCGCCGCCGGACGTCGTCGATGCACTGACCCCGCCGCCCGCCACACCGCGACCGCGCCGCCTGACCGCCGGCAAGATCCTGACCGCGAGCCTGGGGTTCCTCGGCGCGCTGGCGCTGGGGATCTGGACAGACAGCCTGATCCGGGAATTGTTTGTCCGCCTGCCCTGGCTCGGCTGGGTTGCCCTCGTCGCGGCGGTGACCGCCGTACTGGCCCTGCTGGTGCTGGCCATCAAGGAGTTCATGGGCATCCGGCGCCTCGCCAGGGTCGCCAGCCTGCGTGAAGCCGTTGCCGCCAAAAGCAAACTGGCCACCGCCAGCGAAGCCCGTGCGCTGGGTGCCCAGGTGACCCGCCTGATTGCCGCCAATCCACTGACCGCCAAGGGGCGCAAGAGCCTCGCCTCGCTTGAGGGCGAGATCATCGACGGCCCGCATTATCTCGCCTTCGCCGAGCGCGAATTGATGGCGTCACTCGACAGGCAGGCGCGAACGCTGACCATCAACGCCGCCAGACGCGTCTCCGTGGTGACCGCCGTAAGTCCTCGCGCCTTTGTCGATCTCGCCTATGTCGCGTTCGAGGCGGTGCGGCTGATCCGAGCGATGGCCGAACTCTATGGCGGTCGACCCGGCACCATCGGCATGATCCGCCTGTCGCGCGATGTCATCGCCCATCTCGCCGTCACCGGCGCCATCGCTGCGGGTGACAGCCTGATCCAGCAAGTGGTCGGCCACGGGATCGCCGCCAAGCTCTCCGCCAGACTCGGCGAAGGCGTCATCAACGGGCTGATGACAGCGCGAATCGGGATTTCCGCCATGGATCTGTGCCGGCCGATGCCGTTTGCCGCGCTCAAGCGTCCGGGTATCGGTGATTTCATGTCGGATCTGGCAAGCTTCACCGGGAACACCGCAGCCACAGAAAAAGCCGATGGCGGGCTATGATTTTCGCGGCAATTGTGGATAAGTCGAACCTGATTACGGTCCATTAACCATTCTGAGGCAAATTTGGGCCTCATTTTCAGCCGCAACAGGTGTGACCATGTATTCGAAGTTTCGCGTCCTTACACTCAGTCTTGCGGCAGCCGCACTGCTCTCGGCCCAGCCTGCGCTGGCCCGCGACAACGACAGCGTGTTCTTCGAATCCGTTGCCGGCGCCTGGAAAGGTCCGGGCGAGATCGTCGCCGGGAAATACAAGGGCACCAAATTCGTCTGCAATCTAAGTGGCGGCGAACATGACGGCAAGGCCGTTGGCATCACGCTGGACGGCTCCTGCCGGGTCGGTGTTTTCAACCAGAAAATGTCCGCCGTGATCACCCGCAAGGGCAAGAGCTACACCGGCCAGTTCCTCGATGGTTCCGCCGGCGACGGTCTCGACATCGTCTCCGGCAAGATCACCGGCGACCGGGCCGTCATGGGCATCAACCGCAAGACCCTGAACGGCGCGATGATCGCACGGCTCAACGATTCCGAAACGATGAACGTGACCATCTCGGTCAAGGTCGGCGAAGAGATGGTTCCGGTCATCGGCATGACCCTCAAGCGCGCCGTCCAGAAGATTGCCACCGGCGCGTTGCGCTGAACCGGCGGCCCTAATCCTCGTCCCGCCACCAGTCGCCTGACTGGCTCAGGGTCTCGATCCCTTCGGAATCCACCTCGCTCGACCAGTCCGCGATGCTTTGCAGGTTGACCACCGCCTGCGGGGCGATGTCGGCCAGCGGCACCATTACGAACGCCCGCTCCGTCATGCGCGGGTGCGGCACCGTCAGGTCGGCGTGATCGGACAGGAAATCACCATGCAAGAGCACGTCGAGATCGATGGTGCGCGGCCCCCAGCGGTCGGTGCGAACCCGGTCGAGCTGCAATTCGATATCCAGACAGACCCGCAACAGCTCATGCGGATCGAGCCTGGTCTCCACCAGCACGCAGGCATTGTGAAACCATTCCTGATCGGTCTTGCCCCAGGGCGGCGTCCGGTAAAGCCGCGAGACGGTGCGCAACTGGATGTCGTCATGGGCATCGAGAAGCTTCAGCGCCCGCGCCATGGTCCGGCGCGGCTTGCCGATGTTGCCGCCAAGTCCGATGGCGGCGATGACGGTTTTTGGTTCAGGCACGATGCTCGACCGTCACTTCGACATGGTCGAGTATGCCCGGCACCGCGGCACTCGGCTTGCGCACGGTGATCCGGGCCAGCCGGATCTGGGGAAACTGCGCGCTCAGCGCCTTGGCGATATCCAGCGCAAGCACCTCGATCAGATAGCGCCGCTTGCCGGTGACAATCCTCTCGATCACGTTGAAGGCGACACCGTAGTGAACGGTTCCCTCGATCGAATCGGTTTGCAGGGCATCGCCCGGATCAACCTCCAGCTCCGCATCGACGAAGAAGCGCTGACCCAGGAACTCCTCCTCGTCATGGACGCCATGCCGGGCGAAGAACGCGCAATTGACGAGACGGATGATGTAGCTGTCAGCCATGGCCGCGCTCCTTTTCGCGGCTGCTTTGAACCATCGCGTCGGCAACCGCAAGCCCGTCAATGTTGAAAGCGACATTGTGAACCCGAAACATCGCCGCCCCGGCCAGTCTGAGCGCCACGCTGGTGGCCACCGTGCCGACATCGCGATCGGGCGCCTCGCGTCCGGTCAGCCCGCCGATGAAGCGCTTGCGCGAGGTGCCCGCGAGCAATGGCAGGCCCAGCGCGTGCAACTCGGAAAACCGAGCCATCAGTTCGAGATTGTCATCGGCGTCCTTGGCAAAGCCGAAGCCGGGATCGAGGACAATCTGATCCTCGCCGATCCCGGCCCGGCGGGCGATCTCGAGCGAGGACTTGAACCAGAACAACTGGTCCTCCACCAGATCTGGCAGACAGTCCCGGTCACGGCCGGTGTGCATGATCGCGACCCCGGCGCCTGCCTGTGCTGCAACCCGTGCGATTTCGGGCTCGCGTTGCAGCCCCCACACATCATTGATCAGATGAGCGCCCGCACCAAGCGCCAGCCTTGCCGTCTCCGCCCGCCAGGTATCCACCGAGATCAGCAATCCCTCACGTCCGCCCAGCGCTTCGATCACCGGCATGACCCGGCGCTGTTCCTCAAGCGCGGCCACCGGCGCTGCACCCGGACGGGTGGATTCGCCGCCGATGTCGATGATATCGGCGCCGGCCTCCGTCATCGCAAGCGCAGCGGCAACTGCGGCATCGGTGTCCGCCGAGAGCCCGCCATCGGAAAAGGAGTCCGGCGTCACATTGAGAATCCCCATCACCCGCGACTTCGGCCCCAACTCCATTGTGGCGTTGCGGCCAAGCCGCAAGGTTCTGGGTTCAAACACGCTGCCTGGTGATGATCGCATGGATTTGCCTTCCGGATGGCTGTGGCAATTTGGTTTGGGCTTCCTGTTGCATGCGCAGCCCCGATGGCGCAAGTTCCCCGCGCTATCCTTTGCAGCCGGAGACTTCAATGCGCGCCCCTTGTTTCGCCATCATGGCGCTGATGCTGTGTCTGGCCCCGAATTCCGGCGCAGCCGAGCCGCAGATCGCCAAGACCTATTCCTATTTCACCATCAGCGGCAAAACCGGAGCAGACCTGGAGCAGGAGTTTTCCAGGCTCGGTCCGATGCTCTCGGGCAAGGGTACACGACACGCAGGAGCCACCAGGATCAAGCTTGGCGGATCGGTCAACTATGAAAACAGCGGCAGCAAGTGCCGCATCACCGAAGCTGTGGTCAAGCTCGAAACCCACCTGACCCTGCCGCGCTGGAAAGACCGCAAACGCGCCAACCCGGACATGGTGCTGATCTGGGACACGCTGTTTTCCGACATCAAACGTCACGAGGAACGCCACGCCGAAATTGCCCGCCAATACGCCCGCAAACTTGAAAAGTCACTGGAAGCACTGCGGCCAGAGCGAACCTGTGCGAAAATGCAGGCCCGCGTTGATGCCACGACCACGAAGATCATCGAAAAGCACGCCGCCGATCAGGACAGGTTCGACCGCGTGGAGGCGGCGAGTTTCCAGCGGCGCATGACAAGAATGCTCGGATTCAGGCTCGACAAGCGGCGCAACGGCGGCTGAAGCCATTTGAGCACCGTGCGATTAATATGACGCATTCTGTTGGCTGAAACCCGCTACCCACTGCGTCGGGCGGCTTGAGAGATGGACCCGGCTCCCGATCCAGTGTGTCCGGGTTCGCAAGCCTTGGGGATCAGAACCGACCTGCAAGACCGCACTGTCCCTGACCCCATTGAGGGCCAGTGGCACCAGCCTGAGCCACATTCAGACAGCCCCGTATAACGCGCATCAGAACCATGCACCTGCCTGTCGTTGTCGCAAAGCCGCGGCGCGTTTTCGCGCGACATGCACTACCCGCCTGATTGCCCCAAAGCATTGATCGCAAGGACAGCAGCAAACATGGCGGTCGCCAAGCTCGACACGCGGCAACACCATCATTTTATCCTGTCTAAACAATGGCTGAAGTGAACTTCGCTGAAAGCACAGTACTTCCAAAGTTCAGCGCCTGCACGGACCTAACCCTGAATTTCCACCGGGCACTCCTGACAATATTCGCGGAAGATAAATTAGGTAAAGGTCCAATCAAGGGACAAGTTCAAAGAATTGATTCGCTGTTCCCGGCGCATGGAAGTCATTTGACGCTCCTCCCTCGTCAGATTTGATCTCTGATGCGCCTATTAGCCCTGCTTTTCCTGCACGGAAAGCAGGGCTTTTTTTGACGCATTACAGCGTCGCGCCTCCGGCAGGAGGCGCGCCAAATGATGCAACACTTTGAAGAAACGAACTGTGGCGGGTTCAATTTGACCTGTTTGAACGCGCCAAATACTTGGTGGCCAGCGGTCTACTGGACGCCGAGTTTCTTCTGCAGGCTGGTCGACGAGGTCGTGTACTGGAACACCACCTTCTGGTCCGGATGAGCCAGCCGCGCCACGGCCTGGGTCATCAGCGCCGCCTCATGGAAGCCCGACAGGATCAGCTTGAGCTTGCCCGGGTACCAGTTGATGTCGCCGATCGCGAACACGCCGGGAATGCTGGTTTCGAATTTCTCCGTATCGACCGCAATCAGGTTTTCATGCTGGTTGAGGCCCCAGTCGGCGATAGGGCCGAGCTTCATGGTCAGTCCGAAGAACGGCAGCATGCGATTGCAGGCGATCTCGACTTCCCCGTCCGGGCCCTTGAGTGTCGCAGCGGAAAGCTGGCCGTTGTCGCCCTTCAGGCCGGTTATCTGGCCGACCTCGAATTTGACCTTGCCCTCTTCGCGCATGGCGAACATCTTGTTGACGCTGTCGGGGGCAGCGCGGAACTCGGGCCGGCGATGCACCAGCGTCACCGATTTTGCCACCGGCTGCAGGTTGAGCGTCCAGTCCAGCGCGGAATCGCCGCCGCCGACGATCAGCAGGTCCTTGTCGCGAAACTCTTCCATGCGGCGCACGGAATAGAACACGCTTGAGCCTTCATAGGCCTCGATGCCCGGCACCGGCGGCCGCTTGGGCTGGAACGACCCGCCGCCCGCCGCAATCACCACCGCATGGCAGTGGAACAGTTCGCCTTCGTCGGTCTCGACCTCGAAACGGCCATTGTCGAGCTTGCGGAACCCCGACACCATCCGGTTGAAATGGAATTCCGGCGAAAACGGTGCGATCTGCTCCATCAGCTTGTCAGTCAGCGCCTGACCCGAGATCTCCGGCCATGCCGGAATATCGTAGATCGGCTTTTCCGGATAGAGCTCCGCACACTGACCGCCGGGCCTGTCGAGAATGTCTATCAGGTGGCACTTCAGATCGTAAAGACCAAGCTCAAACACCGCGAACAGGCCAACTGGCCCGGCGCCAACAATCACGACATCGGTTTCAATCGGGGTAGACATCACTAGTATCCGGTCAAATAGAGGGAAATCAGGCCTGCCGTTCCGGCACATGCACAACCAGTCCGTCAAGCTCGGGACGAACCTTGATCTGGCAGGAGAGCCGCGAGGTCGGACGCACATCGTAGGCGAAATCGAGCATGTCCTCCTCCATCGGTTCCGGCGACCCGACCTTTTCGGCCCATTGCTCGTCGACATAGACATGGCATGTGGCGCAGGCGCAGGCGCCGCCACATTCGGCTTCGATGCCGGGAACGGAATTGCGGATCGCGTTTTCCATCACGGTCGAGCCATTCTCGGCATCGACATCGAAACGCGTGCCGTCAACGGCAACTAGTGTAATTTTGGTCATTCCAGCCTCTGGCAGGTTCACTGTATAGTGAGGCTTTCATACACGCTGGACCGCATGAGGCAAGAATGAAAACCACGCTGCGACGGCGTTGCGCGGCATGATTTTCTAAAATGGACGTTTCCGGACCTGATTGATCGGGTCTGCGCAGGACCTTGTCATGTCCCCGACGCGCTCGACACGCCCGGCGCATCACGGCGGCAATATCAGCGCGTCAGACCGACGATGAAGGTATCGGCATCGATGACGGCCTTGGCGAAGGCTGCGATGGCCGCCGTATTGCGCGGTTTGCTTTCCACCGCCGCGGCGCAACGGGCAACCTCGAAAGCTCCCACACCCTTGGCGGCTCCGGCCAGACGGTGTGCCAGTTCGCAACGCGCCTGGGTTTCCAGCCTGCCAATATGGGTCACAGCCTCGCGCGCCTGCCGTGCGAACAACGCCAGAACCTCGGCTTCCAGGGACTTGTCGCCGCCGGTCTGCCGCGCCAGATGAACAAGGTCGATGGGCCGTCCGCCCGAAGGACGGCGCTGCAGGCTGGTTTCCGGGGCTTCGAATGCGATACTGAACGCCGCCATGGCGGATATCCTTTGATTGGTCGTGATATGATAGAATGGACTTGGCAGCCTCTAGATCGGGTAAACATCAGCTCACCGCGATCCGAAGAATCCGCTGGCATGGTTAACGGGCCGTAAATATGGCGTTTGATTGGCGTTTGCGCCTTTTTTTGACACAGACGAGGTCTAAAAACCGGTGGACGTTTGCGCTATCCCGCCGCTTTCAATTGTTAAATTGTGCCGTGTGTGTCACTAAATTGGAGGTTTGAGGGTCCGGAAACGGGACATGGCAGTTAATTTGTCGATTGGCGGCAGGGTGTCGGTTCTGGTTTTGGGTGTGCAGCATTGGCGGGTCGCACGACCAAATCCTCTAAAGAGTAACGAGGCTTGAGTGGCATGAGTAAGACACCAGCGGACAAGAGCATTGACGAGCAGACCTTTGAGGCGCTCGAAGACGCACTGAAAATCGACCTGGATGATGACGGACTGGGCGCGCTCGACGATATTTCGATCGAGGAACTTGAAAACAAGGTGTCCCACGCCGCCCGCGAGCTCAAGAGCGCCGGCGAGGGCAAGCCGGTTGCGTCCGAAACCAAACCCAATCCTCCGGGCGAAAGCACCGCACCCCGCGTGCCGACCCCGCCGTTTACGCCCGCGGGTCCACTGGCGCCGGCCAATGACGACAGCCGCAAGACCACCGCCGGCCTGTTGCGCGCGCTCGAAATCCGTTCAAGCCGCGGCGCCGTGCGCAACGCCACTGTCCTGTCGCTGCTGTGGGCAATCGGCGGCATCGGACTGGCCAACCTCCTGTTCGCTCCCGAGATCTGGCAGATCCGCTCCATTGCAGACCTGCTGGCCATGCCCGCGGCAATCGGCTTCCTGGTGGCGATCCTCGTTCCCATCCTGATATTCTTCGCCTTCTCGATCATGATGGCCCGTGCCCGCGAAATGCGCTCTGCGGCCCGGTCCATGGCCGAAGTCGCGCTGCGTCTCGCCGAACCCGAAAATGTGGCCGGCGACAGGATTCTCACCGTTGGTCAGGCTGTCCGCCGCGAAGTCTCGGCAATGAACGAAGGCATCGAACGCACCATCGCCCGCGCCTCCGAACTCGAAACCCTCGTGCATTCGGAAGTCAACGCGCTCGAACGCAGCTATTCGGACAATGAAATGCGCGTGCGTGGCCTGGTGCAGGAACTGGGATCGGAACGCGATTCCATCGTCGGCCATGCCGAACGCCTCCGCGCCTCGATCTCCGGCGCCCACGAACAGCTCAAGGAAGAGTTGACGATCGCCAGCGAGGAGATCTCGGCACGCATATCGACATCCGGCCAGGCTTTCGCACAGTTGATGGAAACAAGGGCGGCCAACCTTCAGGAACGCACGGTGGAGACCAGCCGCGAGCTGGAAGCCCTGCTTCAGGGACGCACCGATGCTCTGGTGACTGCGCTCAAGGTGTCCGGCGGCGATCTGACAGACGAGTTCGACACCCGGCTGGAAATGCTCAATGTCCAGCTCAACCAGCGAGGCAAGGCACTTCTGTCCGAATTCGAGACCCGTGCCTCGACGCTCGACGCAAACACCGAGAAACTCAACGCGGCCCTCGGCGAACGCGCACGTCAGCTCAATGAAACGTTGATCGCCCGCACCCGCGAAATCTCCGACAGCCTGTTTACCGGCCAGCAGGCGATTTCGACCGGGCTTGAGGAAACCCTCGCCGCGCTCAACTCCTCGCTCGACGAAAAGGGCTCCTCCTTCAGTCAGGCGCTCAAGTCGAGCGCCGACGATGCGATCATGGATCTCGACCTTCGCTCCGGCTTCTTCGAGGAGAAGCTCGAATCCTCGATTAGCCGCCTGACCGCGGTCTTTGACGAGCGCGTCGGCGAATTCACCTCCGCCTTTGACAACCGCGCCGGCAGCCTTGACGGCAAACTGTCGGAAAGCCTGTCGCGGATCAACGAGACGCTCAATGGCGGAACAAACGCCATGGACGGCATTCTTTCGGCCAGCCTCGAGCGGATTGGCGCAACCCTGTCCGATCGCAGCAGGTCGCTGGAAACCACACTCGGTTCCGGCGTGGAGCGCATCGAATCCTCCACATCCACCGTTGCGGAACAGATCGAGACCACCCTGGCGACCCGCACCGATGCAATCGAGAAGGCTATGGCCGGCGGCGCCGACAGGATCGATACCACCCTGGCGTCCCGAACCGGCGTCATCGAGAACGCACTGGCCAGCGGCGCCGAAAAGATCGATACCACTCTGGCGTCCCGAACCGGCATCATCGAGAACGCACTGGTCAGCGGCGCCGAAAGGATCGATTCCACTCTGGCGTCCCGTACCGATGTCATCGAGAACGCTTTGACCGGCGGCGCCGAAAGGATCGACACCACTCTGGCATCCCGAACCGGTGCGATCGAGAACGCTTTGGCCGGCGGCGCCGACAAGATCGACACCACACTGACGTCCCGTACCGACGTCATCGAGAAGGCTTTGGCGGCAGGCGCCGACCGGATCGACACGAGTTTGAACGAGCGGTCGACGGCCCTTTTCGGTTCGATTTCCGAAGCCGCCGAAGACCTGGATCGCAGGCTTGGCGAACGCGCCGGGAGCTTTGGTGCATCTGTCAACGAAGCCGCCGATGCGCTCGATGGCCGCCTTGCCGCCCGCGCCGAGGCGATCCAGGCGTCGCTGTCGGGCGCCTCCGAACGTCTGACGGCGACGCTTGATGTGGAAGGTCAGCGCTTTGCCGAACTCACTCAGTCGGCTTCCGAGAAGGTCGAATCCACCTTCGCCAAGGGCACCGATCATATCGACGAGCGCCTGACGACGATGAACAACATGCTCGGCATCGGGCTCGATTCGGTCTCCCGGACAATCGAAGGCAAGGCCACCGGGCTTGCCGCCAAACTGCGCGAGGCTGTCGCCAACGCGGCAATCGATCTCGACGCCGAAGCACTCAAGGCTGGCGAGACCCTGGAGAACGTCAGCACCGGCTTTGCCGGCAGGATGGACGATCAGGCCCGCGATTTTGCCCGCACACTCGACGCTCATGTTGAGGAACGCACCGCCAATCTGGCCGCCCATGCCGAAAGCATTGCCGGCCGTATCTCCGCCGGAGCAACCGACCTGAGCAATGAAGCAAGCCGGATCAGTGATCTGGTCGAGCGCGTTGGCGAGACCGTCGGCAATCAGGCCAGTATCATCTCCGGCACGCTGGACGCGAGCGAAGCCCGGTTTGCCGCCCAGGCCGAGGCCCTCGCCTCGCGGCTGGAGATGGAAACCGGCGCCATCTCAAGCCGGCTTGGAGACACCGCCAACAGTCTGGTTTCGACCCTCGACGAGAAGACCAGTGCAATCTCCAACCGAATTGGCGAAACAACCAGCAATCTGGTCTCCACCCTCGACGAGAAGACCAGCGCAATCTCCAACCGGATTGGCGAAACAACCAGCAATCTGGTCTCCACCCTCGACGAGAAGACCGACGCGATCTCGAACCGCATCGGACAAACAGCCAACAATCTGGTCTCCACCCTCGACGAAAGGGCTGGCGCCATCGATTCGCGACTGCAGAAATCCGCAGAGGATCTCGTCAACCGGACCGGATCGCTTGGAGACGCGCTCAACCAGAAAGCCGTCAACATCATCCAGAAACTGGTCGAAGCCGAGCAGGCCATGGACATTCGCGCCACCTCGGTGCACTCGACACTTGACGAGCGCACCCGCGAACTCAATTCCATGCTGGCGAGCCGCTCAGCCGAACTGTCGCGCGTCATCGACGAGCAGGCCCGGCCTCTGGTCGACCGTTATGCCGCAAGCGGCGAGGAATTCGCTCACCGCCTGACCGAGGTCACCCAGAACTCGACCGACCGTCTGCGCGCCGAGAACGCCGCCCTGATCAACGCAATTACCAACCGCACCAGCGAAACCCTGTCGGCGATCGAGAACGTCAACCAGAGCCTCAGCGGCAATGTCGGGTCGCTGCTTGAACGTCTCGGCGTCAGCAACACGGAAATTTCGAAGGTCATCGCCACCGTCGCCTCCACGCTCGGCTCGGCCAACGAGCAACTTTCACAGACCACGAGCGAGCTGTCCTCCTCGACCGAGAAGGCCGCGGAACTGCTCTCCGGCTCCGCCCGGCTTCTCGACGGCAAGGTTGAACGGCTTACCGATATCTCCAGCCGCACACTCAACCAGGTTGGCGCCATCGCCGGCCGCTTCGACGAGCATTCCAAGGTGCTGGCATCGGCCTCCGACCTCCTGGGCGCCGCGCAGTCCAATCTGGCGTCGACGCTGGAGGAACGCCGCGAAGCGCTGCAGGCCCTGTCTGTCGGTCTGGTCAGCCGCTCCGAGCAGATCGAAACCACGATGCACTCGCTTGAGGATATCATCGAGAAGGCATTCGCCGGCGCCGACGAGCTCTCCAGACGCGCCGCAACCCGGCTTGAAGGCGGATTGCGCAACGCCGCGGAAAACGCCAGCAAGCTGTTGGGCGAGACCGAAGGCCGCGCCCATTCCGCAGCCGGCCTCATGCGCGAAAGCCTGCGCGAAGCGGTCGAGGATGCCGACAAGTTGTTGAGCGGAACCGAAAACCGCGCGCAAGCAGCAGCCGGCTCGATGCGCGAAAGTGTGCGCGAGGCGGTCGAAGATGCCGACAAGTTGCTGAGCGGGACCGAAACCCGGGCGCAAGCCGCAGCCGGTTCGATGCGCGAGAATGTGCGCCAGGCTATCGAGGATGCGATTTCGCGCTTCTCCGGCGCAACCGACGAAATTCGCCAGTCCGCATCCGAGATCAGACGCGAGCTTGACGAAACCAGAAGCGAACTCAAGCGCGGCGCCTTCGATCTTCCCGAAGAAACACGCGAAAGTGCTGCCGCCATGCGTCGCGCCGTCTCCGATCAGATCAAGGCCTTGCAGGAGTTGTCGCAGCTTGTCGGTCAGTCCGGCCAACAGACCGAAGTCAGCCGGCCTGCACCACGCGCGGCCGCTCCGCAGCCCGCACCCCGGCGCGATCCGGCGCCGGCACCTGCTCCCGCAGCTCCGACGCCGCGCGCCGAAGCTGCGGTCCAGCGCGCACCCCTGCGCGGCAGCCTCGAACCGGCAAGCGCAGCGCCGGCCAAGAGCGAAGGCTGGGTCAGCGACCTGCTGCGCGCCGCGTCGCGCGAAGAACAGGCGCCTGCCCGTGCACCGGCGACACCCCGGACGCCCGAGCGCAATCCGCGCCATGTCGTCGAATCGCTCAACTCGCTGTCCGTCGACATTGCCCGCGCCATCGATCATGACGCCTCTGTCGATCTGTGGCGTCGCTATCAGCGCGGCGAGCGCGACGTCTTCACCCGCAGGCTTTACACGCTGAAGGGCCAGCAGACATTCGAGGAAATCAAGTCGAAATACGGCCGCGAGCCCGAGTTCCGGGCGGCTGTCGACCGCTACATCGCCGATTTCGAAAAGCTGTTGTCGGACGTCGCGCGCAATGACCGCGACAACATGATGACCCAGACCTACCTGACCTCCGATACCGGAAAGGTCTACACCATGCTGGCCCATGCCAGCGGCCGCTTTGGCCGTGAGTAGCAATGTCTGAGGCAAAGACCACACCGCAGGACCCCGCCCCCGTGCGGGGTTTTGCAATTTCAGGGCTGGGTGAGATCGCCATCCGCTGCATCGACTTCGATGCCATGACGCGGTTTTACCGCGACACGCTCGGCCTTGCGGTGCTTGCCGATCGTGGTGGCATTGTTTTCTTCAGGCTGGACAACGGCGTCGAGGGTCACACGGCGGTACTGGCGCTGTTCGACCCGAACCTCAATCCCGAGCGCGGCACACCGGGGCTCAGCGGTTCGACACTGCATCACGTCGCCCTCAGCCTCAGCCAGCACGAGCAGCAGGCGGCCTGCGCCTGGTTTGACAACTATGGCATCAGTTACCACGTCCAGAGTTTCGACTGGATCGGCTGGCGCGGCGTGTTTCTCACCGATCCCGACGGCAACACGGTCGAACTGGTGTCCGCCGGCTGGCCGGTCACCCGGGACGCCTGAAACCCGCGCACCCGGATCTCCCCGAAGCGTCCGAACGGAAAAACTGCATTCGGGATGCGTCAATTCGCCATCAGCCGGGCTATGGCGCGGGCGGCTATTTTCACTACATACCGGTCAGGACATTTTCGCGGCCCGAGGTGCGAGACCACCCGAGGCGCGACGACACAGCGGAGAGTGACAATGGCATTGGCGACACTGGCATACGCGGCAATCATCGGTTTGCTCGGATGGCGCGCCTGGCGCAGCGGTGAAACCGAGAAGGTCATGTTCCTGGTCAACATTTTGCTATTGTGGTTGAGCGCCATCTGGATCTTCGGCTATCCCGCGCTGATCATCCCGGCGGTGCTGGCGGCAGGCGGAATTCTGCTTCTGCTTGTGGTGCTCACTGCATCTGATCTGACCATTGGCATGACAGCACGGCAACGACGCTCGGCGTCTTCATCCGATGACCAAGCCCCGCGATGAAACAGGTACCGGCTGCATTGAACCCGGTTGCATTGAACAATGTAGCGTCGGTCTGATCCGCCCCAGGCCACATCAGATCTGCGACAGCGTCCATCCAACCAGATCGCGGACCACAACCTCGAACGCCCGGTCGAGAGACTGCACGTAAGCGGCGTTGCCTGAGCCGGTTACCGGCAAGGTCGAACGGAACACCTTGCTTGCCAGCACCACACCGTTGCGGTCGTTGAGCATCCTGGCCGAAATCTCCACCACCGCGCGTTCGCCCGCGTCGGCATTGATCTCGAAGGCGCGGATCGCCGTGATGATCTTGTAATCGATCGCCAGTCCGTCGCCCGGCCGGCCAACGCCTCCGACCCGGCCCGAATTCTCGAATGCCTGGACCAGCTTGTCCTGGACGATTTTCGGCAACCGGTCCGACCATTGCGATTTCGCCAGATACTCGATCGCCGATGGCGTCGGGCGGATGACGATCTGCTCGCTGTCAAGCGCCTTGAGCGCAGCCGGTTCGGTGATCAGGATCTGCCGGTTGCGGGCTGTTTGCCCACTGACCTCCGGCGCCCCGGACAGCCCATAGGTATCGGGCGGTGAAGATGCACCGATACCGCCCGCGCACCCGCTCAGGGCTGACAACATTGCCAACGCAACAATCCAACGACCGGCTTTCACGCGTACGCCACTCCCGGATGCCCTTGTCCGGCACCTTTGCAATTCGTTAACTTCTTTCTTGCGACGCGGCTGCCCAAGAGTCAACGCCGCGTCCGCCCGTCATACTGCTTGACCGTATCGCCGCCGAAAATAAGCCGTTGCGGGTCCTGCTCGATGGTCGAGATCGAGCGCTCGATGCGCTGGATCGAGCGCCGCGCGTCATTGACCAGCGCTTCGACGTCGCGCAGGCCGGATCCCGAAAAGCGTTGCAGATTGTCGGCAATCGGCCCGACGCGCGCATTGAGCGAATCCGCGACATCGCGGAATGACTTGAGCGTGGCTTCGGCATCGGCGATCAGCGACGAGGCGTCGCCCTCGCCCAGGAAGGAGTCAATCTTGGCCAGCACCCCGTCGACCCGTGTCGATGCGGCGTTGAGCCGGCCACTTATTTCCTTGACGTCGGTGATGATGAGATCGAAATCCTCCTTGCGCGCACCGAAAGTCTCGGCCACGCCACGCGCATCCGCCAGCGCCTTGCGGGCATCCGAACTGGCCGCGGCGATATCATCCATCGCCTGGCCCACCCGTTCGGGATCGATGCCCGCGATCACCTTGTCGACCTTGTCAAGCGAGGTGGCTGCATTGGCCGACAGCGTTTCAAGCGACGCGGCCGCATTGCGGAAACTCTCCAGTGTCTTGGTGATGTCGCCCGAGGCGCTGGCAACTTCGCTGGTGACCGTGTCGACATTGGCCAGAATACGGTCGATCTTTTCCGGATCAATCGACTTGATCAGGTTTTCCGCCGAACCGAGTGCGGTGTCGATTCGACCCGACAGCGATTTGACCGTTTCCGACAGGCTCGCCACGCTTTTGAGAAAATCGTCGATGCCCTCGGCATTGTCGCGCAAGGCGCCGGTGAACGTCTCGGTGTTCTTCAGCGTCTCGGTCAGTGGCGAGCGGGCATCCTTGATGAAACCCTCGACCTCACCGATCACCCGGTTGGCGCGATTGAGGATTTCATCCGCAGTGGCCAGCAGGTTGGTCACGCCCGATGGGTCGGCCTCGATCTGGGCCGTGGTTTCGGCCCTTCGCGCAACCTGCAGGATGTTTTCGTTGGACGGTGTTCCGCCTTGCAACTCGATATAGGCCGAACCGGTCAGCCCCTGGATCTCGAGCGCGGCACGGGTATCGGTGTAAATCGGCGCATCGGCGCTGACATCGGTCTGGGCGATGACAAAATTCGGGCTTTGCCGGTCAATCGCCAGTTCGCGCACGGTTCCGATGGCAATGCCGTTGAAGCGAACCGGCGAGCCGATCGACAGCCCGTTGGCCGAGCCGGGTATCCGCACCACCAGACGCGCCGGTTCGCCCGCGCCGCCGTAGCGTGCCATCCAGTAGACAAATCCGAATGCCGAGAGCATCACCAGCAGGGTGAAAAAGCCGACAATGGCATAATTGGCCCGCGTTTCCATTAAATAGCTTCGCTTTTCTGGTTGGCGGCCTGTGTGCCCCCCTGGTCCGGGTTCACTCCCCGACCGGTTCTCCGGTCAGGTATCATCCGCGCCCTTTCGCCCTTGAAATAGGACTGCACCCACGGGTCGTCAAATGAAAGCATGTCATCGATGGTTCCCTCCACCAATACATGTTTTTCACCCAGAACCGCAATCCGGTCGCAGACCGAGAACAGGCTGTCGAGATCGTGGGTCACCATATAGACCGTCAACCCGAGCGTATCGCGCAACCGGGCGATCAGTTGATCGAACTCCGCCGCGCCGATCGGATCGAGCCCGGATGTCGGTTCATCGAGAAACACCAGGTCCGGATCAAGCGCCAGGGCGCGGGCCAGGGCTGCCCGCTTGATCATGCCGCCGGACAGTTCGGAGGGATATTTGTCGGCGGCATCGGGGGCAAGCCCCACCATTTCGATCTTGAGCTCGGCCAATTCATCCATCAGCGTTTGCGGAAGGTCGAGATATTCCCGCATGGGAACCTGGATGTTCTCGCGCACCGTCAGCGCCGAAAACAGCGCGCCTTGCTGGAACAGCACACCCAGGCGCATGTCGAGTTCGAATTTTCTGGCCTCGTCGACCTGGTCGTAATCCTCGCCGAGAATCCGTATGACGCCGTTCTGACGCGGGATCAGCCGCAGAATTGCCCGCATCAATACAGATTTGCCGGTACCCGATCCGCCGACGAATCCCAGGATTTCGCCCCGGTACACATCGAGATCAAGATGATCGAGCACCGTGTTGTCGCCGAACGCCACACAGATATCGCGGACCGAAAGAATGACCTCGCGCTTGCCGTTGGGGTCCTCACCCGTGGCGTTCTCATCCGGCAAGTCTTGATCTGGCTGGTTCATCTGGTTCCGGTTCAATAATCGATCGCGGCGTAAAACATGGCGAACAGGCCATCGACCAGGATCACGACGAAGATCGCCTTGACCACGGAAGCTGTCACCCGCCTGCCCAGTGATTCAGCGCTGCCGCCCACCTTCATGCCTTCCACCGAGGCAACGATCCCGATGATCAGCGCCATGAACGGCGCCTTGATCATCCCCGACGTGACAGTCGAGATGTCGATGGCTTCGCGCAGCCGGGCGATGAACACGTCAGGGGTGATCCCCGAATAGCTCCAGGCAACGGCTGCCGCGCCGGTGAGTGCGGCGAAATTCGCAACGATTGTCAACAGCGGCAGCGCCACGGTCAGGGCCACCAGACGCGGGAACACCAGAACCCCGATCGGATTCAGCCCCATCACCTTGAGCGCGTCGACCTCTTCGCGCATTTTCATCGAGCCGATTTCAGCCGTGATCGCGCTGCCCGAACGACCGGCGATCATGATCGCGGTCAGCAGCACACCGATCTCGCGCAATTGCAGAATCCCGACCAGATCCACGACAAAGACTTCCGCGCCGAAATAGCGCAGCTGGAACGCGCCTTGCTGGGCAATGATCGCGCCGATGAGAAAACTCATCAACATGATGATCGGCACCGCGCGCACGCCCATCCGGTCGATATGGGTGACGATCGATGCCGGCGAGATCCCCGATGACCGGTTGAGCTTGAGCTGTGCGCCGCGCACCGCCGAGCCCAGAATGTACAACGACGCATGCAGGTCTTCATAAAGCTCGAACAGGTTTTTTCCGACCGGTGAGAACAGCCGGTCGAACAATGACCGGTTTTGCTTGGTTTCCGGCGGCTTCCGGTCAACCCGGTCCGGGATCGCCTTGATCAGGGCCGCCATCGGCGTGGAAGCGCCGACCAGCTGCGTTTCCATGCCGCGCGCATTGGCCGCAGCCATGGTCTTGCGCACAAGCCAGGCCCCGGCTGTGTCGAAATGGCTGACCTTAGCAAGGTCGATTTCCAGTGTCTTTCCGGAAAGACTGCCCTGGGCTTCGAGCACTTTGCCGTAAACGCCCGAGATCGCCGCGTGACGCCAGTTGCCCGACAGAACCAGTGTCTCCTTGCCGTCCGAGACACGATGCTCCAGCGTCGCCGGCCGGTGATCGGGATCATCGGTCTTGACATCTGCCCTTGTATCTTTTGACTGTTCGGTCAACATGCCTCACACATAGCCGGTCGTTCAGGGACTGTCACCGGACAGCCTCTGTATAAGCACCAGCTTTGCCAATCTTCTGAGCTTTTTTACGGACACGTTGCAATGCCACGACAACTTATCGCCAGGATCGACAGTTTTCCGCTCGCACGGGCCTTCACCATTTCGCGCGGGGCCAAGACCGCCGCCGATGTCGTGACCTGCACCATCACCCAGAACGGCGTCAGCGGTCATGGCGAATGTGTGCCCTACAAGCGCTATGGGGAAACCGTCGAGGGCGTTCTCAAGGACATCGAAGCCTTTGCCGGCGCGATTTCCGCCGGCACCAGCCGCGATGAACTGCAAAGCGCAATGCCCGCGGGTGCCGCGCGCAATGCCATCGATTGCGCTTTGTGGGACATCGAGGCCAAGCTCAGTGGCGTGCGGGCTGCGATGATGGCGTGCAAAATGCTGCCCAGGCCGGTGCCGACCGCGGTGACGATTTCACTCGGCGATGCAGCCGACATGGCTGACGAGGCCCGCGCCCACGCATCCCAGAAGCTGCTCAAGGTCAAGGTCGGCACATCCGACGACCGCGCCCGCATGCATGCCGTGGCCAGCGCCGCACCCCACGCGGAAATCATCCTCGACGCCAACGAGGGCTGGGACGAGAACAACATCCGCGAGCACCTGCTGCTTGCCGCCGAACTGCACATCAGCCTGATTGAGCAGCCATTGCCGGCCGGCAAGGACGACATCCTCGCCCACATTCCCCATCCGGTGCCGATCTGCGCCGACGAGAGCGTCCACACGCTGGCCGATCTCGCCAAGCTGTCGGACCGCTACGATGCGATCAACATCAAGCTTGACAAGACCGGCGGTCTCACCGAGGCCCTGCGGATGCGCGACCGTGCCCGCGAACTGGGATTTGGCGTGATGGTCGGCTGCATGGTCGGCACATCGCTGGCCATGGCGCCCGCGGTGCTGCTTGCCCAAGACGCCGACTGGGTTGATCTCGACGGCCCGTTGCTGCTCGCCCGCGACCGCTCGCCGGGACTGAAATATTCCGGATCGCTGGTCTCGCCACCGGCGCCCGAACTCTGGGGTTGACGCGGAAGCCTTGCCCCCCCAGCCCCGATCATCAAACAGGTTTCTTTTGATCTGGATCGGATCTAGAACGGGGACGGGCCAACAAGACTGGTGTGTTGAGGGGGATGATCTGCATGAATAGCGGTGAATCGGCGTGAACGGCGCCGAACGCGGCGGAGATGTCGTCACCTTGTCTTTCTCTCTGTTCATGATTTCGATTCCCGCCGACGTGACCATGATCGCCATTCCCCGTGGCTTTCACCGGACCAGATTGCATTCACGAGAGAAGAGCAGCAGATGACCTCCAAAGACACCAAGCGCGCCAACGACCCCAAGCCGACAAGCGGCGATCTTGATGAGAACGCCCTGTTTTATCACCGCTATCCGCGGCCGGGAAAGCTTGAGATCCAGGCCACCAAGCCGCTCGGCAACCAGCGCGATCTGGCGCTTGCCTATTCTCCCGGTGTCGCCGCTCCCTGCCTTGCCATCCGTGACAATCCCGACGCCGCAGCCGCCTACACCGCGCGCTCCAACCTGGTCGGAGTAGTATCCAACGGCACCGCCGTGCTCGGCCTTGGCAACATCGGCCCGCTGGCATCCAAGCCGGTGATGGAAGGCAAGGCCGTGTTGTTCAAGAAATTCGCCGGCGTCGACGTGTTCGACATCGAGATCGACGCCCCTGACGTCGAGCGCATGGTCAGCGTGATTTCGGCGCTTGAGCCCACCTTTGGCGGCATCAATCTCGAGGACATCAAGGCGCCCGAATGTTTCGAGGTCGAGCGGCAGTTGCGCGCGGTGATGGATATTCCGGTATTCCATGACGACCAGCACGGCACCGCCATCATCGTCGCCGCGGGCATCCTCAACGGCCTTGAACTCGCCGGCAAGAAGATCGAGAACGCCAAGATCGTCACCTCCGGAGCCGGCGCTGCCGCACTCGCCTGCCTCAACCTGCTGGTGGCGCTCGGCGCCAGGCGTGAAAACATCTGGGTGCATGACATCGAAGGCCTCGTCTACGAGGGCCGCGAAGTGCTGATGGACGAATGGAAATCGATCTATGCGCAGCCTTCCGACAACCGGGTGCTGGCGGATTCCATTGGCGGAGCCGATGTATTCCTGGGCCTGTCGGCGGCGGGCGTGCTCAAGCCCGAAATGCTGGCAACGATGGCCGAGCGGCCGATGATCATGGCGCTTGCCAACCCGTCCCCGGAAATCATGCCGGACCTGGCCCGCAAGGCCCGGCCTGACGCGATGGTCTGCACCGGCCGGTCGGATTTCCCCAATCAGGTCAACAACGTCCTGTGCTTCCCCTATATTTTCCGCGGGGCGCTGGATTGCGGTGCACGCACCATCAACGAGGAGATGAAGATGGCGTGCGTGCGCGCCATCGCTGCGCTCGCCCGGGAGGAGCCTTCCGACATTGCCGCCCGCGCCTATTCCGGCGAAACCCCGGTTTTCGGGCCTGAATACCTGATCCCCTCACCGTTCGATCAGCGGTTGATCCTGCGGATTGCCCCGGCAGTGGCCGAGGCCGCCGCCAAGTCCGGCGTTGCCCGGCGTCCCATCGCCGACATGGAAGCCTATGTCGATCAACTCAACCGCTTCGTCTTCCGCTCCGGCCTGATCATGAAGCCGCTGTTCACGGCCGCCAAGAGCGCCGCGAAGAAACGCGTGATCTTTGCCGAAGGCGAGGACGAACGCGTCTTGCGCGCAGCCCAGGTGCTGCTCGAGGAAGGCATCGCCAAACCGATCCTGATTGGCCGTCCCGGCATTATCGAAGCGCGTCTTGAGCGGTTTGGCCTCAGGATCAGACCGGGCGTCGACTTCGAGGTCACCAATCCCGAAGACGATCCACGGTTCCGCGATTATGTCGACGAGTATTTCTCGCTTGTCGGGCGCAAGGGCGTCATCCCGGAAGCGGCGCGAACCATCATCCGCACCAATTCCACAGTGATCGGCGCCTTGTCGCTCAGGCGCGGCGAGGCTGACGCGATGATCTGCGGGCTTGAGGGCCGCTACGCCCGTCACCTGCGCGATGTCTCGCAAATCATCGGCAAACGTGAGGGGGTGATCGACTATTCGGCGCTGAGCCTGCTGATTTCGCAACGCAACGCCACCTTCTTCACCGACACCTATGTGTCTTTCGATCCGACCGCCGAGGAAATCGCCGAGACCACCATTATGGCGGCTCAGGAAATCCAACGTTTCGGCATCAATCCGAAAGCCGCGCTGGTGTCGCATTCCAATTTCGGATCACGGGATTCGGCGAGCGCCACGAAAATGCGTCGCGCGATCGAGATCATTCGCTCCGGCGCGCCGGACCTGGAAGTCGATGGCGAGATGCACGGCGATTCAGCCATGTCGGAACTGCTGCGGCAGCGGGTCATGCCCGGCAGCACACTCACCGGCGAGGCCAATCTTCTGGTCTTTCCCAATCTCGACGCCGCCAATATCGCACTCGGCCTGGTCAAGACCATGACCGACGCGTTGCATGTCGGACCGATCCTGCTGGGGGCTGCGCTTCCCGCGCATATTCTCTCCCCCTCGGTGACCTCGCGCGGCGTGGTCAACATGGCGACGCTGGCAGTGGTCGAGGCCTCGTCGCCGGACTGATTGTTTCTGTCTTGTTCTGTGAAACGGGCCGCGCGGGACCGGGTTAAGCTAAACAAACAGTTGTGATTGGCGGAAATACTGGCCTTTGCTAATATGCAACATGCCTTGGTGTCCAAGCATTAACTCTTGGTGCCGTATCGTGCGTGTATGCTTGTAGTGGAGTCGTTCATGCGCCGCGTCCGGGTTCGCAGTTTTGTGCTGATGGTTGTGCTCGCCCTTGTCGGCACGGGTACGGCAGAGGCTTCCGCGGTTTGCACCCAGCTCAAGGCCCAGCTCGCAAGCGCCTCCAGAAATTCCGGCTCCTCAGCCAATTACCAGCGCTTCGCCACGGCGGTGCAAAAACAGGCCGGTCAGATCAGTCAGGTCCAGACCGACCTGAAGCGCTTCGGCTGCACCTCGGGCAGCATTATCGTGCTCGGAGGCCAGAACGCCAAGGCCTGCTCCAAGCTCACATCGGCGCACAAGAAAATGCGCGTCAACCTGGCCGCCCTCGAGCGCAAGCGCGATTCCTTTGCGCGACGGATCGACAAGGTTGCCACACGGCGCATTCAGGCCGCGCTCAAAGCCAATGACTGCGACGGCAAGCGCGCAGCGGTGGTGGAAGCCGCTCTCAAGGGCGGCAAGAACGCAGTCAGAGCGAAGAAGGCCAAGAGTCCCGGCCTCGTCGCCATTCTCGGCGACAGCGGCGGGAGAATTCGCGTTCCCGCCAACATCAACCTGTCGAAATCAAATATCATGGTCGAACCGCAGGCCGCACGGGGCGGCGGCTACCGCACCTTGTGCGTGCGCACATGTGACGGGTTTTTCTTCCCGGTCTCGTCGAGAGCCAATCCGTCGGATTTCGCCCGCGACGAACGTACCTGCCAGATGATGTGCCCGGGAACCGCGACCGCGCTGTATTTCCATTCGGCGCAGGGTCAGGAAAGTGAAGACATGGTCTCCGCCCGGACCCGGGCGCCTTACAGCGAGATGCCGAACGCCTTCGCCTACCGCAATGTCAATGCGCCGATGAGCAAGGCCTGCGGTTGCAACATGGGGGCGTTTTACAAGGAAATGCAGCGCCGGGAAGCCATCCTGAACGGTGAGGAGAGCGACAACGAGGCGCCGGTGACGACCTGGGTGCGCCCGATCAACAGGCCCGACCCCGGCGAAGATCCCGAAACAATCCTCGATACCGAAATGCGACTGACACCAGGTGATGTCGCGGCGGTGATTTCCGCCTCGAAAACCGAACGTCCGCTGACCGAGGACCGGCGGCAGGTTCGCGTGGTTGGCCCGACCTTTCTTCCCGACGCCTCCGAGCATCTGGATCTCAGGGCCGGCGACCAGAGCCTGATCCGGTAGCATTGCCACCCGGATTGAACCGGATTTGCCCGGATTGACCCGATCGTCACGACAAGCGCAAACACCGCGCCCTCCAACCTCGTGAAGCGCAACCTGCCCCGCGCCGATCAGATTGCGGCGCTATCCGGGGCTGCTTGCATTGATCGCGGCTGACGCGCCAGCGCCCGTCGGCTGACAAGAATCATGACCACGATCATCACCACGCAATAGACTCCCATCGCCGCGATCTGGCCCGGATAGGACACGCCCGCATCGATCAGCGCGCCGGTAAGGCCGGGGCCCATCGCGGTGGCGAACACCATGAAGGCGACGATCAGGGACCGGATGCCGCCGAGATGTCTGGTGCCATAGAGTTCCGGCCAGAGCGATCCGAACAGGGTCGAGGAGAACCCGTAGGACACGCCCATCAACGCCATGAAGGCATAGGCGCCCCAAGGCGCATCGGTTGAGGCCAGCACGAAGCACGACAATGACAGCGGCACCAGGAATGTCGGCAGCATCCGAATGGCGGAAAACCGGTCGACCAGTTGCCCGGCGATCAGCGCGAAGATGATGGTCATCGATGACATGATGGCGAACGAGGCGGCGAACACGCTTGGCTGCCAGCCGCGCAGTTCCGACAGGTAGACCTGATGGAAGAACACGGTGGTGCCGATGAACGCCGGCGCCAGCACCCCTGACAACGCAGCCCAGAACAACGGATCGCGGACCACTTCGCCCCGGGTCCATTCACGCGCGACCGGAACAGTCGGATCCTGGACCACCGATTGCGGCGTGCGTTCGAGCTTGAGCAGCGAGTAGATCGCCGGCAGCGCCACCAGCATCAGCACACCTGCGGCCAGCAGCCAGGAACCGCGCCAGCCGAGGAGCGCTGCAATACCGACGAAACTGATCGGAAACAGCGCCTCGCCGAAATTGACGCCGATGGTGCTCAACGATATTGCGCGGCCGCGCTGGGCGGCGAACCAGCGCCCCATCGCGGTCATGGCGATGTGGGTGAACATGCCCTGCCCGAACAGCCTGAGCAGATAGATCGCCACGACCAGCAGCACCAGCGATCTCGACCAGGCCATCAGAACGCAGGCGAGTGCCAGAACCGGTGCGGCCACCAGCACCGTCGAGGAGACGCTGATCTTGTCGACGATCTTGCCGATCTGCGGCAAGGTCGCAGCACTGGCAAGCGTGGCGATCATGTAGAGCGTCCCGAAGCCGCCATTGGAGAGCCCGTATTCGGCGCGGATTTCGCCGGCTGACAACGAAATGAAATAGGTCTGCCCGAACGACGAGAAGAACGTCAGCAGAAATCCGCCGGCGACCCAGCGGGCATTGTCGCGCAGAAAAAGTATGACGGGCATCAGCGGTCCCGGAAGCGATTGGTGATCGGGTAGCGCCGGTCGCGGCCGAAATTCTTGCGGGTGATCTTGACGCCGGGCGCCGACTGGCGGCGCTTGTATTCGGCAATATACAGAAGATGCTCGATGCGGTGCACGATGGCCACGTCATGGCCGCGCGCGACGATGTCGGCGACGCCCATTTCCTGCTCGACCAGACATTCGAGAATATCGTCGAGCACCGGATAGGGCGGCAGCGAATCCTGATCAGTCTGGTCGGGCCTGAGTTCGGCGGACGGCGCCTTGTCGATGATGTTGACCGGGATCACTTCGCCCGAAGGGCCGAGCGCGCCGGGCGGCACATGGGCATTGCGCCAGCGCGCCAGCGCATAGACCTGCATCTTGTAGAGGTCCTTGATCGGGTTGAAGCCGCCATTCATGTCGCCATACAGCGTGGCGTAGCCGACGCTCATCTCGCTCTTGTTGCCGGTGGTCACCACCATCGAGCCGAACTTGTTGGAGATCGCCATCAGGATGACGCCGCGCGCCCGGCTCTGCAGGTTTTCCTCGGTGATGCCCTCGTCGGTGCCCTCGAACATGTCGCCCAGCGCGGTGAGAAAGCCCTGCACCGGTTCTTCGATCGCCACTGTATCGTAACGGCAGCCCAGCGCCCGGGCGCAGGCTTCGGCGTCGACGAGCGAACTTTCCGAGGTGTAGCGGTAGGGCAGCATGACCGCGCGAAGCCGCTCCTCGCCCAGCGCATCGACGGCCAGTGCGGCGCAGATCGCCGAATCGATGCCGCCCGACATGCCCAGCACCACATTGCGGAAGCCGTTCTTGTTGACGTAGTCGCGCAGGCCTAGCATGCAGGCGCGGTAATCGGCCTCCTCACGCTCGGGAATGGCCGAGACCGGGCCGTTGATGCAGACCCAGCCGCCATCGTCCTGGCGCTTGAAGGTGACCACCGACACCGTCTCCTCGAACTGGCTCATCTGGAAGGCCAGGCTCTTGTCGGCGTTCATGGCGAAGCTGGCGCCATCAAACACCAGCTCGTCCTGGCCGCCGACCTGGTTGGCGTAGATCAGCGGCAGGCCGCTTTCGATCACCTGTTTGAGCACCACCTGATGCCGGACATCGACCTTGCCGCGGTAGTAGGGCGAGCCGTTGGGCACCAGCAGGATTTCCGCGCCGCTTTCGCTCAAGGTCTCGCAGACCCCGAGATCGCCCCAGATATCCTCGCACACCGGGATGCCGAGCCGCACGCCGCGCACCGCCACCGGACCCGGCATCTCGCCGACATCGAACACCCGCTTTTCGTCGAACTCACCATAATTGGGCAGATCGACCTTGTCGCGGCTGGCGATCAGCCTGCCTTCGTCGAGCACTGCGACCGAATTGAAGCGCTTGTCGCCCTGCGAGCGCGGGTAACCCATGATGATCGCCGGACCGCCATCGGCGGTGTCGCCTGCAAGCTCCTCGACCGCCTTGCGGCAGGCGTCGAGAAAGGCCGGCTTGAGCACCAGATCCTCGGGCGGATAACCGGCGATGAACAGTTCGGTGAACAGAACCACATCGGCGCCGTGGCGGGCCGAATCAGCGCGCGCGTCGCGCGCCTTGGCAAGGTTGCCGGAGATATCGCCGACGGTGGGGTTCATCTGCGCAATGGCAATGCGCAGGACACTGGTCTGGGGTGCTTGGCTCTGGGTCATGGGTCTGGTGTTACCCCAAGTCACGACGCTTGAAAATCATCGATTTTCAATTGGCAGATCAAACCTGGTGACGGCATGCCCCGAACCGGTCCAGGCCTACTCGGCCTGGTCTTCCTCTTCGCGGGCCAGGCCAACCACCGCGCCGGCGGTCTTGCCGGTGAGCTTGACCGCGCCGACAGCGCCGCCAACGACAAGAGACCCCGCCCCGACCACGGAATTGGTGACGATCAGCGCGCCGCATCCCGACAACGTCAGGGTCAGCGTCAAGGACAAGGCGAGACCGGCCAACAGGCGCGGCAGGGGGCGGATGCAAGTGCTCATATCCACTTGATAATCAGTCAGCTCTAAAGACCGGGTTAACCTTGCTGACGATGCCGCTGCCGCACCCCGACCGCTTGAGCCACCCGACTATCCGGCGGCGGCCTCCGCCATGGCGTGGTCAAAGCGCCACATGGTCATGGCCAGCACGCCGAATTCGGCGCTGTCATGGACGAGGCTCGCCCTGCCCGCCTCGCCTGCGGCCCCCATCGCCACATAGAGCGGCAGCAGGTGCTCGTCGGTCGGGTGATTTTCCACGGCATGGGGCGCGGAGCGGCGGTAGTCGAGCAACGCCGCCACGTCATTGTCGCGAAGTCTGGCATTCATCCAGCCGGTGAAGGCGCCCACCCACTCGGGCACATCGATGTCGCGCTGCCCGGTTCTCAGCGCCTTGAAGGCTTCGCCCAGATTGTGGGTGAAGGAACCCGAGCCGATGACCAGCACATCCTCGCCGCCAAGCCCGGACAGAACCTGACCGAGCCGGTAGTGATGCTCGGGCCCCTGCCGCGGATCGACCGAGACCGACACCACCGGAATCTCGGCATCGGGATAGATCAGCGTCAGCGGCACCCAGACGCCGTGATCGAAGCCGCGCTTGTCCATCGCGCGCGAATTGAACCCGGCCTTGAGCAGATCCCGCACGATCTTGCGCGCCAGTTCGGGTTCGCCCGGCGCCGGATACTGGATGGCGTAGAGTTCGGGCGCGAAGCCGCCGAAATCGTGAATGGTTTCGGGATGCGGGTCGGCGGACACCGCGACGCCGCCGGTGACTTCGAAATGGGCGCTGACAACCACGATGGCGCGCGGCCGCGGCAAGTCCGCCGCCAGCGTCCTGAGCCAGGCGGCAGCGCTGGTGCCGGCAATGGCGGTGTCGGGCGAACCGTGGGAAATGAACAGGGCGGGCATGGCGGTGGACTGGGTCATGACAATTCTCCTTGCCAACAATATAGGCCGCACCAATCGTTCACGGAAGATCGCGAACACTCCACAAAGCGTTCACCATTGCCGAACGAAGCTACGCGGCCAAACACCGGACACAGAAGCGCGCCCGCATGGAGAGCTCCAATCGGGTGGGGACGGTATTCGGGTCCGGAGGGCCGCACGCGGGCTTTGCCTTACGGAAATTTCAAAAAACGATGGCGCAACCACGCGCGCGGCCCGAATTTCGCCGGATGATGTCCGCATCCGACAGGCGGAAAACCGGCATGGGGTCACAGCCCGGACAAGGCCGCAAAAGCTTGCCTTAAATTGCGTGTCCGGCACGCATGCCATGGCCCAAAGGGCGATGACATCCGCCACAGGCCCGGTCCGGAGTCCAATCCGCCCCTCCGCTTGAACGCGGCTGCGGATTGCGAGGCCGTCCCGGTGGCTGGCTTGGCCGCTCCCCGAAGGGAAAACCGGCTGCCAGCGGAACTTGCAATCGTTTCCGCCTCCCCAAAACCCGTGCGGCACGTTACGGCACGGCCCGAGGGGCGTTCCTCCCGCCTGGTCCGAAGCGTTCGCGGCTCCATCCGGCAGCGGGAGTGCGAAGATGATGGCACGGGTTCGGAGGATGTGGATGAAATGGGGGGGAATTTGGTGATATTCGTCATCCCAGGCCATCGAGCCGAATATCCGTTCCGTGAAGCTTCAACAGCGCTAACCGTTTGGAGAGATTGCGGAATGGATCCCGGGGTCGGGGCCCCGGGATGACGAACCGAGAGGGTCCGGGATGACCGCGAGAGCGTATGGCACGAAATCAGATCTCCCCTTTTTCAGGGGAAGATTGCAGCCCAGGTCACTTCAGTCCTCCGCCACCAAGATCCCCGCCGAGCCCTTTTCATATTGCGGCAGACCATCGGTGATCTCGTAGAAATCACCCTTGTCGGCGCAGAAGATGTGCTTGGTCATGGTGAGCCCCGACGGCTCATCGAAGGCGCCCGCCAGCACCGAGATGTGCTGATCCGCCTGATGCTTCCAGAACAGCGCCGAGCCGCAGGTGGTGCAGAACCCGCGTTTGGCGAAATCCGAGGCCTGGTACCAGGTGATGCTGGCCTCGCCCTCGATCTCGATGTTCTCGTCGGCCACATTGGTGGCGGCGAAATACAGACCGGACTGGCGCCGGCACTGCGAGCAATGGCAGGCGACGACCTCGCGCAACGGGCCGGTGGTTCGAAAACTGACCGCGCCGCAATTGCAATGTCCGGTGCGGGTTTGATCGTCTGACATGAGGGTCCTCCGAGGGGCTGCGATTGAATTCGCCGGCGATCAAAGCACGGGCGGGCGCTGCCATGCTACTGACAAATGCGACATGCGAAGGCTTGGCTTCATATCCGTCTTTGAGGGGCCGGACGACCATCAGAATATCATCTATTCGATCAGCGTCGTCATCCCAGCCGAGGATCCACCCCGTTCTCCATCCGCGCGCCAACTCGTTGGAAGCATCACGGAATGGATCCTCGGGTCGGGGCCCGAGGATGACGAAACGCGGGATCTGAGGATGACGCAGAGTCCGGTATGACGGCGGTGAGGATTGCGCGAGCACCCCAAACCAAAAACGCCGGAGTGTCCCCCGGCGTTTTTGTAATTGTGTCAGTCACTTGCGACCGTAATCTTACCCGTTGACAACCGCCTTCTGCTCGTCACGGCCGCCCTTCATGCGCTCAGCCACGAGGAAGGCCAGTTCGAGCGCCTGGTCGGCATTGAGACGCGGGTCGCAATGGGTGTGGTAGCGGTCCTGCAGGTCTTCGCCGGTGAGCGCGCGGGCGCCGCCGGTGCATTCGGTGACGTTCTTGCCGGTCATCTCGATGTGGATGCCGCCGGGATGCGTCCCCTCGGCGCGGTGGATCTGGAAGAACGAATCCACTTCCGACAGGATCCGCTCGAACGGCCGGGTCTTGTAGTTGTTCATGGTGATGGTGTTGCCGTGCATCGGATCGCATGACCACACCACCTTGCGGCCCTCGCGCTCGACCGCGCGAATGAGCTTGGGCAGGTGATCGGCGACCTTGTCGTGGCCGAAGCGGGCGATCAGCGTCAGCCGGCCGGCCTCGTTGGCCGGGTTGAGGATGTCGATCAGCGCCAGCAGTTCGTCGGGATCGAGCGACGGGCCGCATTTGAGCCCGATCGGGTTCTTGATGCCGCGGGCATATTCGACATGGGCGTGGTCGGTCTGGCGCGTGCGGTCGCCAATCCAGATCATGTGGCCGGAGGTGGCGTAGAAATCGCCCGAGGTGGAATCATTGCGGGTCATGGCCTCTTCATAGCCCAGGAGCAGCGCTTCGTGGCTGGTGAAGAAATCGGTCTCGCGCAGACTGGACTGGTTGTCGGCGGTAATGCCGATCGCCTTCATGAAGTCCATGGTCTCGGAAATCCGGTCGGCCAGCGCCCGGTAGCGCTCGGCCTGGGGGCTATCCTTGACGAAGCCGAGCATCCACTGGTGCACATTGTCGAGATTGGCGTAGCCGCCCTGCGCGAACGCGCGCAACAGGTTGAGCGTTGCGGCTGACTGCCGGTAGGCCATGATCTGGCGTTCCGGATTGGGAATCCGGTCGGCTTCGTTGAAATCGATGCCGTTGATGATGTCGCCACGGTAGCTCGGAAGCTCGATGCCGTCCTTCTTCTCTATGTTGGACGAGCGCGGCTTGGCGAACTGGCCGGCGATGCGGCCGACCTTGATCACCGGCTGCTGCGCGCCAAAGGTCAGCACCACCGCCATCTGCAGGAAGACGCGGAAGAAATCGCGGATGTTGTCGGCTTCGTGCTCGGCGAAGCTCTCGGCGCAATCGCCACCCTGAAGCAGAAAGCCCCTGCCTTCGGAGACTTCGGCAAGCGCCGAGGTCAACCGGCGGGCCTCACCCGCAAACACCAGCGGCGGAAACTTGGCAAGCCGCGCTTCGGTCACTTTCAGCGCCTCTGCATCCGGATAATCCGGGACCTGCTGGATCGGCTTGTTGCGCCAGCTTGATGGGGTCCAGTTCTGTGCCATGTCGTTCACCGTGTTTGACGGGCGAGCGCCCGCGGATCTGTCAATTTGCAGGGCTTATACCGATCATTTCACGCGCTGCAAACCCGGAACGCGCGAATCAGTTGCCCGCAGGCCGCGGCGGCGGCGAAAGTGCCGCGTCGAACAGCTCGATCTCGGCGGCGGTGAGCCGCACCGCGCGCGGATAGAGCGGCGCATGCCGGTCTTCGTGAACGGGCATATGGAATGCATCGGTCTCGGCAACGAAGCGATGCACGCCGCCCGCGCCGAATTCGCGCAGGAAGCCCTGCATCACCGCATCGAGATAGGAGCGCAGGATCGCCGATGGCCCGGCAACCGGCGGATGTTCGATCCGCGCCTCGTAGACATGCAATCCGATATCCAGTTGCGCACCAATGCCGGTCACGCCGGTGGCGAACGCAAGCTCCGCAAGCGAGATATCGCGCCGGTGATAGCGGAATTCGCGGGCGTCGATGGCGGCCAGGTTTTCGGCAAAATCAACCACCAGAAGCCCGTCGATGCCCGCGCCCGGCGCCCGGTGCGCGCTCAGCAGCGACGGCGTCGACCCGTCGGGCAGCGACACTGCGGCAGCAGATCCCGGTTCTGCATCCCCCGGCCCCGCAGTCATGTCGGGCCTGGCCCGCCAGGTCCGGCGCCAGCCGATCAGCCGCGCCGGCCAGGCGGCGACGACGCCTGTGGTCAGCGTGGCGCGGTTGACCAGCGATCCATAGCCGAAATAGCCGACAAGGTCTTTCGACCGGGCCAGAAGCTCAAGCTCTGCGATGGATGGCGTTGCGGGCACGTAAGCTCTCCTGGGCTGGCGGGGGGTCAGATCTCGCAGCGGCGCTGCCAGCCTTGAAATGGCCTGTCGGCGGCCCGATGTCAAAACACCGGCGCTTGTCGCCGGTGCGCGGGACAATCAGCCGCGCCTGCCCGCTGACCGGCGGACAAACGGCTTGGCTCGCTGGCCCCGGTTTGGCTACAAATGCTCGTTACAGAGTGAGCCAACAGCTGTTTTCTCCAATTCACGGGCCGATCCCCATGACCGCCACGCCACACATCCTCAATGAACTCCGGCAAACTTTCGCAAGCCACAAGACCCGTTCGTTCGAGTGGCGGCGCGGCCAGTTGCTTGGTCTCAAGGCCATGATCGAGGAAAACGAGACCGACATCCTCGACGCGCTGCACACCGACCTGGGAAAATCCGGCTTTGAATCGCGGATGAGCGAAGCCGGCCCGGTGCTCGGCGAGATCAGCCACGTGGTTGGGCAGCTGAAGCGCTGGATGCGGCCGCGCAAGGTGTCCACACCTGTGACCAACCAGCCCGGGCGCAGCATGATCGTGGCCGAGCCGCTGGGAGTGGCGCTGATCATCGCGCCGTGGAACTATCCCTTCTACCTCACCGCCATGCCGCTGATCGGGGCAATCGCCGCCGGCAATTGCGCGATCCTGAAGCCCTCCGAGATCTCGCCGGCCACCTCGAAGATGCTTGCCCGGCTGATCCCGGCCTATCTGGACCCGGCGGCAATCCGCGTCGTCGAGGGCGGGGTCGAGGCCACCACCGGACTGCTTGCAGAGCGGTTTGATCATATTTTCTTCACCGGCAGCGAGAGTGTCGGCAAGATCGTCATGACCGCAGCGGCCCGTCACCTGACGCCGGTCACCCTGGAACTGGGCGGCAAAAGCCCGTGCATTGTCGAGCCCGATTGCGATCTCGAGCTCGCGGCGCGGCGGGTGGCGTGGGGCAAGTTTCTCAATGCCGGGCAGACCTGCATTGCGCCCGATTATGTCCTGGCGCACGACACCGTCGCCGATGAGCTTGTCGACCGGCTCGAAACCTCGATCCGCGCATTTTTCGGCGATGACCCGAAAACAAGCCCCGACTATCCGCGTCTGGTCAGCGACAAACACTTCGACCGCGTCAGCGAGCTGATGTCGGGAGCAACCATAGCGGTGGGCGGCGAAACCGACCGCGCGGCAAGATACATCGCGCCGACGGTGCTGACCGGAGTTGATGCGGACGCCGACATCATGCGCCAGGAGATATTCGGGCCGCTGCTTCCGGTCATCCGCTACGGATCGATCGACGAGGCGATCGGCTTCATCAACGCCCGGCCTAAACCGCTGTCGCTGTACCTGTTTTCCAACTCCGCACCGGCACGCGATCAGGTGCTTGCCCAAACCAGCTCGGGCAGCGTCTGCATCAATGATGCGGTGATGCAGGTGGCGGTGCCGGAACTGCCGTTCGGTGGCGTGGGCGCCAGCGGCATGGGAGCCTATCACGGCCGCGCCTCATTCGACACCTTCAGCCACGCCAAGAGCGTGCTGACCAAGTCGGAATGGTTCGACCTGCCGCTGCGCTATCCGCCGTTTTCCAGAACCAAGCTTCGCTGGCTCAAGCGGTTTCAATAGCCAGCACCCGAAGCGCGTGAAGTTGCAACAAGCGCGGTTTTCTCGCACCAATTGACATGTGTCATCGCGAGCGTGGACCCATCCCGTTACGGATGAGCATCCCACCGATCCCAGGAGATTGCGACATGCCTGAACAATCCGCCTATTCAAACACCACCGAAGCCGTCGGCGTCTTCCACAATGTCGAAGACCTGCAGGCGGCAATCGACGATTTGCTGACCCAGGGATTCAACCGCATGGATCTCAGCCTTGTCGCGTCGGAAAAGACTATCGAGGACAAGCTGCATGAATCCTATGTGCCCGCGCGCGATCTCGAGGACCGCGTCGAGGTGCCCACCACCGCGTTCGTCTCCACCGAATCTGTCGGCGACGCCATGGGCGCGGTCATCGGCTTTCTGGTCTATGTGCCGGCGATGATCGGCGCGGCGACGGTTGTCGCCTCGGGCGGCGCGCTGGCTGCCGCAGTGGCCGCAACCGTGATTGGCGGCGGCATCGGCGGTTCGGCCGGCGCGGTGATGGCGAGCCTGATCGGCAAGGCCCGTGCCGACGAGATCGAAAAACACCTCATGGCCGGCGGTCTGCTGCTGTGGGTGCGCACCCGCGACGAGACCCACGAGCAACGCGCGCTCGGCATTCTCGCCGGTCACAATGCGCAAGGGGTCCACCTTCACACCCTGCCCTCGCTTGCGCACGGCAGCTACTCCAAACCCGTCGAAGACGTGGTTGACGTAGACGCGGCCCAGGTCGAATGAGGCGGCCATGACCGAGATGCTCCACATCGTATGCCCCGCCTGTCAGGCCAAAAACCGCATTCCGGACAACCGGCTTGGCGCAAACCCCAGCTGTGGCGCCTGCAAGGCGCCGCTGTTTCCCGCAGCACCGTTCGAGCTTGACGAGGCGAAACTCAACAAGCACCTCAAGGGCGACGACATTCCGCTGCTGGTGGATTTCTGGGCGCCCTGGTGCGGCCCCTGCCGGATGATGGCGCCGATGTTCGCGCAGGCCGCAAGCGAAATGTCGCCGCAACTGCGCTTTGCCAAGCTCGACACCGAACAACACCAGACTGTCGGCAACCGGTTCCAGATCAGGGGCATTCCGCTGATCATCCTGTTTGACAAGGGCCAGGAAGTCGCCCGCCAGGCCGGCGCCATGGACGCCAGGGGAATTGTCGCCTGGGTGCGGCAGAATTTGAAGCGGTAGAGGCCGGGGACGGCTGCCGGTGATGGGGTTGAGGCGTTACGGTCGTTTCGGGCCGTTCATCAGAGTGACCGGTTGGGGGGCCAAGGGCCTGATCGGGCGGAAATCGGGAATTCGCTGCAACTACGCTGAGGTAATGTCAATTTGCGAAAAGCAGACATCCGTCCGCCGGATGGTTATTACAACAGCTATCCCGCGCAGCAGGACAGCATTTTCACATCCATGTCGAAGGTCTGTGCGGCCAGCTTCAAGCCCTCAACGGTGGTCAGATAGGGAAAGATCGTCGCGCCCAGATCTTCATAGGTCATGCCCATTTTGATGGCGAGAACGGCGGTCTGGATGCTGTCAGACCCTTCAGGTGCCAGAATATGTGCTCCGATGAGTTTCTTGGTGTTTCCGTCTGCAATGAGCTTTATCAGGCCGCGGGTGTCACGCGCTGCCAAGGCTCTGGGGACATTGTCCAGTGTCAGGACAGATGTTCGAACCTCAAACCCGCGTTGCCTCGCCTGGGCTTCGCTCAACCCGACGCTGGCAACTTGCGGATCGGTAAAGACGACTGCGGGCATCGCCGAGTTGTCGTAGGACAGGGAATTGCCGTTCATGGCGTTCTTGGCTGCAATCTTTGCACCATATGCAGCCATGTAGACGAATTGGTCCTGTCCCGTCACATCACCAGCAGCATAGACGTTTTCGCGCGTGGTGCGCATTTGGGCATCGACTTTCACACTATTGTTGGCTGCAAGCTCGATGCCTGCCGACGCCAGATTGAGGCGTTCAGTGTTGGGGGTTCGGCCCGTGGCGACAAGAAGTTTTTCGGAGGTGATTTCTCTGAGTCCGATTTCATCTTGTACCGTGAGAACAATGGAATTGCCGCTTGCTTCAATGCGGTCATAGCTGATGCCGCTGACAAGAGTAATGCCTTCGTCTTCAAAATAGCCTGTAAGAGCCTTGCCGACTTCCGGTTCTGCTTCTGGCAAGAGCCCGCGCCGGGAAACAATCGTGACGTTCACTCCTGCGCGGGCAAACATCTGCGCAATCTCCACCCCGATATAGCCCGCGCCAATCACCAGCAAGGAAGCTGGCAGCGTCTCCAGCTCCAGCGCGGTGGTGCTGGTCAGGTAGGGAACAGTCTCGATGCCTTCGATTGATGGCAACGCAGGCCGCGCGCCTGTTGCGATGATGATCTTCTTTGCAGAGACGGCTTTGCCATCAACCGTGAGTTTTCCGTCCTGTGAAAACTCAGCCTCGCCTTCGAGATAGGTCACGGAGGTGTAGTTTTTCAGGACATCGCTGTATTTGGCCTTGCGCAGGCCGTCGACCAGATCCTGTTTCTGTTTGACAGTTGCCTGCCAATCGGTGACCCGGGCCGACGCCTCTATTCCGTCGAAGCGATCAGCGGCATGCGCAACATGCAGGGTTTCAGCCGCCCGTATCAGCGCTTTGGAAGGCACACAGCCGACATTGACACAGGTTCCGCCAACCGTCCCGTGCCCAATCAAGACCACCCGAGCGCCTTCGTCGGCCGCCGTGATGGCGGCGGAGAAGCCAGCCGATCCCGCTCCGATAACGGCCACATCATAGTTGCCGCCGCCGGCGTCTTTCACAAAGCAGCAATCACCTGCCTTCACTGTCTGGTCCATTTGCAGTTTCCAATTCTTGTCTTGAGACCGGTGCCGCCTTCGCAGCCGAGCCGGATTTGATTCAAACCATCGACCCGATGTCTGAGGCGTAGCTGGGATAGGCGAAGATCATCGCCTTGATCTGATTGGCGGTCTGACCGGACCCCATCGCCATGGCGAAGAGGTTGATCTGTTCCTCAGCCCCCGGCCCGATCAGGTGTGCGCCGAGAATCTTGCCGCTGTCGTGTTCGACCAGCACCTTGAAGCCTGTCCACTTCGCGCCGACGCGAAGGGATGAATACCAATCGTCGGTTTTGTCGAAATGCGTGTCGAACTTCAGGCCCTGTTCCCTGGCTGCCGCTTCCGAAAGCCCGACTGTGGCGACCATCGGCAGAGTGAAAACCACTGAGGGGATCGGCGGATAGTTGACTTCGCGCGCGTCTTTTCCGGCCAGCAGGTTCTTTCCGGCGACACGCCCTTCGAGGGCGGAAACAGGAGTCAGGTTCAAGCCGCTGTCGGCGCAATCTCCGGCAGCGAAAATGGCTGGATTGGTGGTGCGCATCGCGGCGGTGACCTTGATGCCGCGCTGGCCATATTCAACACCGACAGCCTCCAGGTTCAGACCATCGATGTTGGGTACCCGGCCCGTGCCGTGCACCACCAAGTCGCACGTCACAGTCTCGGTGCCGGAGGGCCGTTCGACCGTGACCACAAATTCGCCGCCGCGTTTGTCGACGCTCAGCACCTTTGCTTCGGTGCGCAAGTCGACGCCAAGGTCTTCGGTCGCCCTGACCAGCATCGCCACCAGATCGGGATCGAAGGGACCCAGTGGCCGGTCCATCATCTCCAATACAGTGACTTCGCTGGCACCGGCACGTTTGACGACATGCGCAAATTCCATGGCGATGAAGCCCCCGCCAACGAAGGCGATGCGGTCGGGCCGCTCGGGCAGTTCCAGGAATTCGGTGCTGGTGGTCAGATGCTCCTCGCCGGGGATGTCCAGCGTCATTGGCCGTGCGCCGGTGGCGATATGAAAATGCTTGGCGCGCAGGGTCTCGCCGTTCACATCGATGCTGTCCGTGCCGGTGAACCGCACCTCGCCATGCAAGACGTCAACGCCCGCCTTTTCCAGCCCCGATTCGATGCGCTGAGGCATTGCATCGGTGAATGTCCGCTTGAAAGCCATCATGCCGGGCCAATAGACAGAGGCAACTGCCTCAAGCCCCTTGTCCTTCATGTTCGCCGCCCACTCGACCCCCTCGGTGACCGCGATCAGCATCTTCTTGGGATCACAGCCGCGCAGGGCGCAGGTGCCGCCATGAGGCTCGCAGTCAATACTGGCCACTTTCCAGCCGGCATTGGCGGCCATCCGGGCGACACCATTTCCACCGGTGCCGCCACCGATCACGATAAGATCATAACTGCCAGACATATTTCCTGCCTTCCTTCCGGGGTTTCGTCCTGCACTTCATCTAGGCCGATATTGCCTGCTGGCGAGTCTTCGCCACAGGGCGTAAATCGTCAGCAGCACAAAGAAGGCGAGAGCTGGAAGCAGCACGTAATCGAGATATCCGACGACGGCGGAAAGTCCGACTACGCCAAACAGGATAACCAGAACCGGGGTGAAACAGCACAAGGCAGCGATGACGGTTCCGATAATCCCTGTTGTGAGAATGCCCTTGTCGGTCATGATCCACTTTTCGCCTCATAGGGCGAAGAAGGGTATCCGATATTGGCCGTCGCCTGCTGGATGGCCTCGATGCTCGTGAGCGTATCGTCATAGGTCACTGTTGCCGAGCGGTCTTCCATCGTCGCTTCCACGGCCTTGATGCCGTCCACGGCTGAAATGGCTTGCTTGACCATGTAGGGGCAACTGGCACAGGTCATGTCCGGTACGGAGAGTTTGATGGTTTGCTCTGCGGCGATGGCCACTGATGAAGCTGTGGTGAGCATCGCAAACACAAGTGACGGGATCAGCTTTTTCATGATGGTTCCTTTTGCTTATTCGAGAATGAGGGGGACGAGATATGGCCACGCGAAGGCCAGCAGGATCAAAGCGGTTGCAAACCAGAGGCCGGATTTGACAATGACACTGGGAAGCGGCCTGGCGCATGCCTCCCCTTCTGCACACGCAAATTTTGGCTTGCGGTAGACCAGCCAGTATCCGTATCCAAGAAATCCAAGGGTGATGGCAATGAAGATCGGCTGATAGGCGGACAGCGCCGTCAACTGACCGATCCAGGCGCCGCTTATTCCAAGACTGAACAGCGCCAGAGGAATGATGCAGCAGGTGGAGGCCGCAACCGCGCCCAGAATTCCGCCTGCCGCTACCAGTTTGGTTTTGCTTGAATCATTGTCAGACGCGGGTTCAATCGATGCCGCAGTTGTAATTTCACTCATGAATTTGCTCGCAAGATTTCGATCACGAGGGTAGTGTGCGATCTGTAGCAGCTACAGATGCAAGGCAAAAAAATCATGTCCGAGATCACAAAAATGCGAGGCTATGCGATTGGTGCGTTGTCGCGTGAGACAACGGTCAATATTGAAACGATCCGCTATTACGAGCGGATCGGCATCATGCCGAAGCCAGACCGGACAGAGGGCGGCAACCGTCAGTACAATCACGCCCAGCTCAAGCGCTTGTTCTTCATCAAGCGGTGTCGTGAACTGGGTTTCAGTATCGAGGAGATCAGAGCACTTTTGCAAATGGTTGACCGTGCAGACTTTACGTGCGGGGAAGTTCACGCCATGACCGTTGACCATCTGGCGACTGTCAAAAAAAAGCTGACCGACCTAAGACGGCTGGAAAAATCGCTCCGATCAATGGCTGCAGAGTGCGGCAAGGGTGACGTGCCAGCTTGTCCGATAATTGATACGTTGTTCAGCGTGTAAGTGTTGAAGAAAACGAATGTTTGGAAGTTCTGTTTTGTTTCCGGCATGGTCAGCTTGCCCGCTGTGCCGAAAGTGATCCGTCAAAAGTCGTGCGTGCTTGATCAACGGCAGCAAAGCCGCAGCTGCGGTGCAATGTTTGACGAGGTGGCGAAGGTCCGCCAAGGGCCGAAAGCGACGCTCGACCACTTGCCTCAGCTTGCGCGCAGATCGGAAAGGTAAATCCGTACCGCTTCCTGCACGTGCCGGAAGCGGTCGCCGCCCAGGTGCTTGCCGCCAAACCATCGCGTAACCACGATGATGTGGTCGCGCAATCCCTCTCGCTCCAGCATCCGCAAGATCACCATGCCGGCACCTGCCTCGCCATCATCGTTCTTCAATGGGGCATCGGCGCTCAGCAGAGCCCATGTATTATGGGACGCCCTGGCAAATTTCTTCTTGCGGCAAAGCGCCTTGATAAAGGATTTCGCCTCCTCCTCGGATGAGCAGGGTCCCCCCGAGACCGCATATTTCGACCCGCGGTCACTTATGATGTTGTCGAGAATACGCATGGCGCAGGCATAGAACCCTCCAATGTCGACGGCAAGATGTCTGTGGCACATCAGGTGGTATCTTTGCCCCTTGCGGCGAAGAGCGGCCCAAGGGCTCGTTCAGTCAAACTCGACAGTCGATACGATTCTATCGCTGTTTCAGACCTCGGCAGATTGAGCGCCAGCGGACCTGTTCTGCCGCCCGGGCGAATGCCCGCTTGCCGCGGTGATCCGCCTCGTACCGGCATCGGGCGAAAACCTGTGGACCGCTCCTTCGTTGTTGCCTCACCCCGTCGGCCCTGCCCGTACATGCCCGGGCATCAGCTTGCCTGCGGCGCTGCTCTTGAGCGCCGTGGCAGAGGCTGAGCGAAAGCCTGGCACCGCCGTTGACGCATGATTCAGTGCATCAACGCGATGACTCATTTTGCCCGAACCTGCCTGCAAGCCATTGATACCAAGACAATAACCGGTTTCGGACGGATGGCTTTCGCAAGCCCGGCCAGTCAATGCTGCCCTCGGGCGGTCCGAAATCGCGATCCGCCCCGGCGGCTCTCAGTGCGGCCTCGAAGATCTGGCAATTGCGGGCGATCTCCTCGCCAATCAGGCCGGCATCGCCGTTGACGATGTCGCGCGCCGCGGCGTAATCGAGCCCGTCGGGCCCGCAGAAATCCTCAAGCTTGCAGGGCCGGAACCAGCCCTCGATCATGCCGGAAAATGCCACATGGGCTGAAATCACCGGATCGAGGATCAGGTCGTAATTCTCCGCCAGTCCGATGGAGACGCCGAAACGCGCACGCAGCCTGTCCTCGGCATTCACATAATTGCGCCGGTGGGTGAGCTGGATGTCGCCGCCGCCGACAGGGTGGCGGCCAGTCTCGTCAGCCAGCCAGTACCGCGATTTGACCCAGCTCAGCCGTCCCGCGTCAAACGCCTTCTGCAGCCGTTCGGCGGAAATCTTGCGGTCGGGCGCGAACGCCTCCAGCACCGGCTCCATGCGCCCGCCGGTCTCGCGCCAGATCTGTCCGAGCGCCGCAGCCAGATAGCTGACGGGATGATCGCCGGCGTACCATTTCGCCCAGACATCGAGCTTGACCGACAGCCCTGCCCTTTGCGCTGCCGTCATGCCGCCAGCAAACAGCCGTGGATCGGTGGTGGTCAGATGAGTAAAGAAGGCCGCACGGTTCAATCGCGTTTCCCCGGAACGCGGGTCAGACCCGCTCGCCGTTTTTCACCAGGTAGCTTGGCTTGTACATCGTCACCAGTTCCTCGGTGGCGGTGGGGTGGACCGCCATGGTGCGGTCGAAATCATCCTTGGTGCAGCCGGCCTTGAGCGCGATGCCGAGCAATTGCGCCATTTCACCGGCCTCGTGGCCGAGAATGTGCACGCCAAGCACCTTGCGGTCCTGCCCGTTGACAACAATCTTCATGATGGTCTTTTCCGACCGGCCCGACAGCGTCGCCTTCATCGGCCGGAACTCGGCCCGGTAGATCTCCAGTTGCTCAAAGCGGGACGACGCCTCGTCTTCCGACAGGCCGACCGTGCCGATTTCGGGCTGCGAGAACACCGCCGTGGGTATCAGACCATGGTCCGGCGAGGTCGGGCGGTCGTGGTAGAGCGTGTCGATCAGGCACATGGCTTCGTGGATCGCCACCGGGGTGAGTTGCACCCGGTCGGTGACATCGCCGACCGCATAGATATTGTCGGCACTGGTGCGCGAATACTCGTCGATCAGGATCTCGCCCTTGCGGCCGGTCTTCACGCCCGCAGCTTCCAGCCCGAGGCCATCGGTGTTGGGATCGCGGCCAAGCGCCAGCATCACTTGATCGGCGACCAGCGCCTTGCCCGCCGAGGTGTGCGCCAGCAGCCGCCCATCCGGCCCGCGCTCGATCTTCTCGAACACTTCGTGGCAGAGAATGCGAATGCCCTTTTCCTCCATCGCCGCATGCAGCCCGCGCCGCATGTCCTGGTCGAACCGCGATAGGATTTCCTTGCCGCGGTAGATCAGCGTGGTTTCGACACCAAGACCATGGAAGATATTGGCGAACTCGACGGCGATATAGCCACCGCCGGCGATCAGGATCGCCTTGGGCAGCTCTTCAAGGTGGAAGGCTTCGTTGGAGCTGATGCACAATTCATGGCCGGGCAGCGCCGCATGCGGATTGGCGCGCCCGCCGACGGCGATCAGGATCCGCTCGGCGGTCACGGTCTGGCCGGTCGCCTTGATCAGCACCGTATGCGGCCCGGTCAGCTCGGCGCGCGAGGCGATTATTTCGGCGCCGGCATTTTCCAGCCCGCGCTTGTACAGCCCTTCCAGCCGGTCAATCTCGCGATCCTTGTTGGCAATCAGCGTCGGCCAGTCGAATGAACTTTCGCCGACACTCCAGCCAAAGCCACGCGAATCCTCGAAATGCTCCTGGAATTGCGAGGCATAGACGAAAAGCTTTTTGGGCACGCAGCCGCGAATGACACAGGTGCCGCCGAACCGGTATTCCTCGGCAATCGCCACCTTCTTGCCAAGCCCCGCGGCAAGCCGCGCCGCGCGCACGCCGCCAGAACCGCCACCGATGACAAACAGGTCAAAGTCAAATTCGCTCATGACGGGGAAACCTTCCATATGCTGGGCCCGGGCCTCAACCGCCCGGCCGGGGGAACGGCCCTATTTAGCCATAAGCTGAAAAAATAAAAGCCCGGGATCACGTCCCGGGCTCTCAAAACAACAGTCAACACGCCAATGTGATGGCGCCCGGTCTGCCCCATCAGGGCTTTTCGTCAGTCACCTTGGGACGCTGGCCGATCTTTTCCTGCAACGCCTTGTTGACGTTCTGGGCAAGGTCGCGGGCAATGCCGGAAGACCAGATTTCAGCCGACTTGATCAATTCACGGGTCACCAGCGGGCCGTTGTCGATCAGCTTCTTGCCGGGACCGGAACTGTAAAAGCCGGCGATTGCCTCCAGTTCTTCCTTGGTGAAGGCCTTGGCGTAGATCTGCGCGGCTTCCTTTTCAAGATCGGAACGGCGCGGAACGATCTTCAGCGCTTCCTCGTCGATGGTGGTGCTGATGACTTCCTGCAGGTCGGCGTTCGACCGAATCAGCTCGGTCTTCAGCTGCTCGGCCGCTGTCGGAATAACGGCGTCAAACTGATCGGTCGACTTGAGCGAGGAGATTGCGGCGCGGGCCGCGGCGATATGTTCCTCGCTCAATTCCTGAGCCAGGGCCGAGTGGCCCGCGATGACGAGGCTCGAAGCCACGATCAACCCCGCGCCGAAACGCCTGAGACCGGTGAAATTAGTCATGTTCGGTTTCACTCCTGTTTAATCCTTCGCCAGCAAGGTCCGCGCGCCACTTTGTGAAGCGATGATCGCGGCATCCGCCATGTTGAGAAATAGTCCGTGTTCGACCACGCCCGGAATTGCCACCAGCCCGTTTGCGAGGGCTTCTGCATCGGGAATGCGGCCAAAAGATGCATCGAGGATGAAATGTCCCCCGTCGGTGAGAAATGGGCCGTCCTTGTCGGGTCGCTGCACGATTTCCCCGCTCAAGCCGAGCTTGGCGGCAAGCCGCTCGACCGCGATCCGGGTCGCGGCCAGGCCGAACGGCGCCACCTCGATCGGCAGCGGGAAGCGTCCCAGCGTCTCCACCAGCTTGGTCTCGTCGGCAATGACAATCATCCGCGCCGAAGCCGAAGCCACGATTTTCTCGCGCAACAGCGCGCCGCCGCCGCCCTTGATCAGGCCGAGCCCGCCATCGACTTCGTCGGCGCCGTCAATGGTCAGGTCTAGCTCGGGGAGATCGTCGAGCGAGAACAGCGGCACGCCGAGTTCGACGCAGAGCCGCGCCGTGCGCTCGGAGGTGGGAACCCCCTGGATCCTGAACCCTTCGGCGACCTTTTCGGCCAGCAGCCGGACAAATTCATCCGCCGTGGAACCGGTTCCGATCCCCAGCCGCATACCGTCCTCGACATGGTCGAGTGCCGCCTGCGCTGCAGCGATTTTAAGTTGGCGGGCGTCCATGCCAGCTTTCCGTTGTTGTTGATACCGGACCGCCTGTTAGCATGTAAGGCAGGCGAGGCAAAGCCCGTGTTCAGGCCCGAAGGCCGATGGATTGGCGTTCGCAGGCCCGCGCGCCAAAGTGTGAACCACATCAAGGCACCATATTGCTGAACCCGGACATTGTTTGCAAGGGCAGAGCTCAAGGGCGCGGCGCGCAGCTGCACGCGCCTTCAGCACGATACAGCAGCGCCGCGACGTGCCTAAAGCCAGCGCTGCGGCATTGCCACATTCGGGATCAGACGGTACTGAGCCCGCAACCATTGCGCATCAATCATCCCATATTCCGGAGCCCGAATGTCCTCTCCCCTGGTAATCTTCGATCTCGACGGCACGCTGATCGACACCGCGCCGGATCTGATGGCGAGCCTCAATCATGTCATGGATCTCAACGGGCTGGGGCATGTGGCGTTCGAGGACATGACCTGGCTGGTCGGCCAGGGCGCCAGGGTGATGATCGAACGGGCCTGGGCGCATCACGGCCACCCTTCGTCTCCCGAGCAGCTTGAATATGCTTTCGATGCCTTTCTGGTCCATTACGCCGCCCAGATGCCGGGTCACTCCCTGCCCTATCCGGGCCTGATGGCAGCGCTTGACCGGATCGAGGCGGCGGGCATGACGCTGGCCGTGTGCACCAACAAGACCGAAACGCTGGCGATTCGCCTGCTCGATGCGCTTGAGCTGACCGGCCGCTTCGCCGCCATCACCGGCGGCGACACGTTTGCGGTGAGAAAACCGCACGGCGACCATATTCTCGGCACCATCGCCAGGGCCGGCGGCAGCGCCAGCAACGCGGTGATGATCGGCGACAGCGTCAACGACATCCTGGCGGCACAGAATGCCGGGGTTCCGGCCATCGCGGTGCCGTTCGGCTATTCCGACAAACCGGTGGCGAGCTTCAAACCCGACCTGGTGCTCGACCATTTCGACGATCTCGGCGCGGAACTGGTGACCGGCCTGATCGCGGCGCACAGGCAGAAGGCCTGACCCGGCGGCGTGCGACGATCCACTTCGCGCAGCACGGGTGATTTCGCAGATCTTTGCAGAGTTGTTGGAGAATCTGCCGCTTGACGTTGACCGGCCGCACCGCTTATACCGCCGCTCAGCCGTTCGAACCGCCGCTGGCGGGCTTCGCGACGGGCGCGTAGCTCAGCGGGAGAGCACTGCCTTCACACGGCAGGGGTCACAGGTTCAATCCCTGTCGCGCCCACCATCAATCTGCATCAACGGGACTTACGCCCGTCCGTGTCCGCCCGAACCCGGCTTTCACGATTTTTCCCTGCCTCACCTGAATTTTCCGCCGGTTGCCTTCGCGCGACGTGATCAGACGTGATCCAACGTTAATTGTGAGCGTCCTGGCGGACTGATACCGGTTGCGATCTCCCCCTCCTTGCAGAAAGATCACAATGTCCTCCCTTGTTACGCCCATCAGAAAACAGACTTTCCTTGCCGTCGCGCTTGCCGGCCTGATCGGAGAAGTGTGTTTCGAACTGTACGCATGGCTCATATCGCCGGCCTTGTTCGGTGTTGTCTTGCAACCATCAAATCTTGTCATCGCAATAACGTCGAAACTGACCGGGATCGAAATTACCAAGGCCCTGGCCTTTCCGGTCCATTTCCTCATCGGCTCGCTGGGGTTTGGCCTGTTTGTTTACGCAACGCGATTGATCCTGCCGGCACGGGTCTGGCTCACAGGCTTTGTCTCGGGCTTGGTTCTCTGGTTCGTGGCCCAGGGTATGCTTGCCCCCTTTATCGGGCGCAGTTTCATGATGGACTTCGGCACATACACGCAATCGTCATTTGTCGGCCATGTCGGCATGACCCTCATCATGGCCCATCTGCTGGATGCGTTTCTGGGCTATTTTGAACAGAATTCCGCCAATGAGGTCGGCGATCCACTCACCCGGACATGATGCATGTCGAGGTCAAATGAACCGATTTGAACGATAGCCCAAATGCATCATATCAAGGCATGACAGCGCTCCTTACGCTTGCAACTGGATGCCCGCCAGGTCCATTCCCGCGCGACATCCGCCGCAAACAGGCAGATCCGGTCCGGGTCTTGCTGTTGCCGCTGTGCCTGCCGCCCTTGTGCCTGCCCGGCGCAAGGGTGTCACGGATTCGATTCAACCCGCCGTGCCGATGCCGCCGAGAAACACGCGAATGGCGAGATCGAGCCGGCGGCCGTGGGCTTCCTCCTGTCCGCAATCGGGTCGGCCAACCACCAGGTGTTCGAGGACGTTTTCATGCGCCATGTCCGCCATCAGCCGCGCCGCGGCTTCAGTGTCGCTGATCCGGATTTCGCCACTGGCAACAGAGCGGTCGAGTTCGGCCCGAATCATGGCGTAGAGCGCATACGGCCCTTCCCGCAGGAATTCATGCACGAGATCAGGTTGTCTTTCCGCCTCTGTGATGACAGCCCGCAATATTGCCAGGGGCAGCGCATCGGAAATCTTCTCGCACGCCGGTGTCAGCAGCAAGCGCAGGCGTTGGGCGAGCGGTTTTTCCAGATCAGAACTGGTCAGGGGGCGCGTGAACGTGTTGTGCATGCGCCGGATGATCGACGCGAACAGCGCCGCACGGCTTTCAAACACCTCGTAAAGCGTGCGCTTGGACATGCCTGCCTCGTGCGCGATCGCCGCCATTGACGCCCCGGCGAGCCCCTGGGCCAGGATGAGCCGTTCCGCGGCATCGATGATGATCGCCTCGCGTTCCGACGAATCGAACCGGCGCGGCCTGCCCGGACCACGCTGGAAATTGCGGCACTTTGGCAACAAATCAGATCTCCCGTGTTCGCGGTCACAGTTTTGTGCGTGGCATCGCGCTTGCGCCCTGCAAAAAATCAAATATAAAACCGCTTGGTTTCTATATTATCCGCTGTGTGCGATCTCGCCAAGCGGGCACTCCAAATTAGACGGAGAAATTTGATGAGGTTAGCGCCTTACGCCCTGCTTTCGTTGCTGCTTGCCGTCGTGACGGCAACTGTCGCCTCGGCGCAGCAGCAGGAACGTCCGCCTACGCCGGTCACCGTGGTCACGGTGAAGGCCGAGACGGTCACCGTCACCTCCACGCTTCCCGGCCGCGTCGTCGCGTCCGGTGTCGCCGAGGTTCGCCCGCAGGTAAACGGCATCATCGTCGAGCGGCTCTTCGAGGAAGGCTCCGCAGTCAAGGAGGGCGACGTTCTCTACCGCATCGATCCGGCCACCTACAAGGCGCAGGTCGTGGCGGCGGAGGCCGCCGTCAACCAGGCTCAGGTCGGCCTCGATTCGGCCAACCGGGAGCTGGAACGCATGGAGAAATTGCGCAAGAGCAATGTCGCCAGCGAGCAGGCACTGGATACGGCCATCACCACCCGCGACGCCGCCGATGCCGCCTTGCAGGTTGCCAATGCGCAACGGCTTGCTGCCACCATCGACCTGGACCGAACCACCATCCGCGCCCAGATTTCCGGCGCAATCGGGCTTTCGCTCACCACCCAGGGCGCGCTGGTCATCTCCGGACAGACCAATCCGCTGGCGGTGATCCGCAAGCTCGACCCTGTCCATGTCGACGTTGCCCAGTCAGCCGCCGATCTGGTGCGCTGGAAGCGCAGGGGCCCCAAGGCTGCCGGCGCCAATATCGACACCAGGGTCCAGCTGACGCTGGCCGATCGCTCGGCCTACGATCACACCGGTGAACTGACCGCAGCCGAACCGCATGTCGACGAGCAAACCGGCGTCGTCACCCTGCGGCTGACATTCCCCAATCCCGACGAAATGCTGCTGCCCGGCATGTATGTCCAGGTCGAGATGCCCCAGGGCGTCATCGAGGACGCCGTTCTGGTTCCCCAGGAAGGCGTCTCGCGTGACCGTCGCGGCAATCCCACCGCCATGGTTGTCGGCGCCGACAATGTCGTCGAGCAACGCACCCTGACGATTGTCAGCGACCGCGGGTCCGACTGGATCGTCACGGACGGCATCAACGAGGGTGACAGGGTAATCGTCGAAGGGCTGCAGAAGATCGCGGTCGGCGCCCCCGTAGCCCCCGAAGAACGCGCCGAACAAGCAGCCAAGAACTGAACTCGCGGAGACCGACATGGCACGTTTCTTTATCGACCGGCCGATCTTTGCATGGGTGATTTCGATCATCATCATGGGTGCAGGCGTTCTTTCCATCTTCACCCTGCCGATATCGCAGTATCCGCAGATCGCACCGCCGACGATCTCGATCGCGGCGAGCTATCCGGGCGCGTCGGCCCAGACCATTGCCAACACGGTAACCCAGGTCATCGAGCAGCGGCTCACCGGGCTTGACGGTCTTCGCTATTTCTCGTCGAGTTCGACCTCCGCCGGCACCGCCTCGATCACGCTGACATTCGAGACCGGGATCGATCCGGACATCGCTCAGGTCCAGGTCCAGAACAAGATTTCGCAGGCCACCGCGCTGCTGCCGGAAACGGTGCAGCGCCTGGGCGTGACGGTCCAGAAATCCTCGGCCAGCTTCCTGATGGTCATCGGGCTGATCTCCAATGACGGCAAGCTCGACCAGACCGACCTGTCCGATTATCTCAACACCAGCCTTGTCGATGAATTCAGCCGCCTCGAGGGTGTCGGCGAAGTGCAGGTATTCGGCGCCAAATACGCCATGCGGATCTGGCTCGACCCGGTCAAGCTTGCCGCCTATGGCCTTGCTCCCGGCGATGTCGTCGCTGCGGTCTCGACCGAAAACGCGCAGATTTCCGCCGGCGCTTTCGGCACCCTGCCTTCGGTTGAAGGCCAGCAACTCAACGCCACGATCACCGCGCAATCGCTGTTGACCACGCCCGAGGACTTCGAGGGGATCGTCGTCCGCGCCGCCACCGACGGCGGCCTGGTGCTGCTCAACGACGTGGCCCGTGTCGAAATCGGCGCGGAGAACTATTCCACCATCGCCCGCTACAACGGCAAGCCGTCAACCGGCATGGCGATCCGCCTGGCGGCCGGCGCAAACGCATTGTCAACGGCGGAACTGGTCAAAGCCAAGATCGAGGAGGCTTCCGCCTTCTTCCCCGAAGGGGTCAGCTACGTCATTCCCTATGACACCACACCCTTCGTCGAAATCTCGATCGAGGAAGTGGTCAAGACGCTCGCAGAAGCCATCGGGCTTGTCTTCCTGGTGATGCTGGTGTTCCTGCAGAACTTCCGCGCCACCCTCATTCCCACACTTGCCGTTCCGGTGGTGCTGCTCGGCACCTTCGGCATTCTTGCCGCAGCCGGATTTTCCATCAACACGCTGACCATGCTTGCCATGGTGCTGGCCATCGGCCTTCTGGTCGACGACGCCATCGTTGTTGTGGAAAACGTCGAGCGCATCATGGAAGAAGAAGGGCTCAGTCCGGTTGAGGCGACGCGCAAATCGATGGGCCAGATCACCAGCGCCCTGATCGGGATCGCGCTGGTGCTTTCGGCCGTGTTCGTGCCGATGGCCTTCTTCGGCGGATCGACCGGGGTCATTTACCAGCAATTTGCGATCACCATCGTCTCGGCCATGGGCCTCTCCGTCCTCGTCGCACTGACGCTCACACCGGCACTGTGCGCCACATTGCTCACCTCCAAGGCGGCGCACCATGCCAAACGCGGCCCGGCCGGCTGGTTCAACCGCGCCTTCGACCGCATCAGCAACGGCTATGGCAGCACCGTCGGCTGGATCGTTCGCCGCCCGCTGCGCATCGGCTTGATCTATCTCGCGCTCGTGGGCCTTGTCGCCTGGAGCTTCGTGCAGACACCGACCGGCTTCCTGCCCGACGAAGACCAGGGCATCCTTCTGGCGCTGATCCAGGCGCCGACCGGCGCGACCGCCGAACGCACCCAGAAGGTGCTTGAACAGGTGGAAAAGCATTTCATGGAGAATGAGAAGGACACCGTCGACAGCATGTTCGGCGTTGTCGGCTTCTCGTTCTCCGGTCAGGGCCAGAACATGGGGCTAGCCTTCATCCGGCTGAAGGACTGGTCGGAACGGCAATCCCCGGGACAGAGCGCCCAGGCGATTGCCGGCCGCGCCTTCCCTGCTTTCATGGGCATCAAGGACGCCATGGTGTTTCCGATCGTGCCGCCATCTGTTCCCGAACTCGGCATCATGAGCGGCTTCGATTTCTATCTCGAGGCGCGTGACGGCCAGTCGCACGAAGCCTTGCTTGCGGCGCGCAACCAGTTGCTCGGCATGGCAGCACAAAGCCCGCTCGTCGCCTCGGCCCGTCCGTCCGGGCTCGAAGATGCAGCCCAGTATCATCTCGACATCGACTGGCGTGCTGCCGGTGCAATGGGCGTCTCCGCCTCCAACGTCGCACAATTGCTGCAGGTCGCCTGGGCCGGCACCTATGTCAACGACTTCATCGACCGCGACCGGATCAAGCGCGTCTACATTCAGGGCGAAGCCGATGCCCGCGCCCTGCCCTCCGACATTTCCAAATGGAAGGTGCGCAATTCCAGTGGCGGGCTGGTCCCCTTCGCCAACTTCGCCGAAGGCAGCTGGACCTTCGGCCCGCAGGGCATCAACCGCTACAATGCAGTCAGCGCCATGCAGATCCAGGGATCTCCGGCACCGGGCGTGACCACCGGCGAAGCCATGAACGAAATCGAGCGGCTGGCCTCACAGCTGCCCGGTTACGGCGTGTCCTGGACCGGTCTGTCCCTGGAAGAACGCGAATCGGGCAACCAGGCGCCGCTGCTTTATGCGCTGTCGCTTGCGGCCGTATTCCTGTGTCTTGCGGCTTTGTATGAAAGCTGGTCGATCCCGTTCGCCGTCATGCTGGTCATGCCGGTCGGCGTCCTCGGCGCGGTGCTGTGGACGCTTTACGGCGGCTACCAGAACGGCGTGTTCTTCCAGGTGGGGCTGCTCACAGTGGTGGGATTAACCGGCAAGAACGCCATCCTGATCGTGGAGTTCGCCCGCGAACGTTACGAGGCAGGAGTCCCGTTGCTCGACGCAATCCGCGAAGCGGCGCGCCAGCGCTTCCGTCCGATCATCATGACCTCGATGGCGTTCTCGCTCGGCGTGTTGCCGCTGGTTATCTCTACCGGCGCCGGGTCCGGTGGCCGCAACGCCATCGGCACCAGCGTGCTTGGCGGAACCATTTCCGGCACGGTTCTCGGCATTCTGTTCGTGCCGCTGTTCTTCGTACTCGTCACCCGGCGTCGCAAGTCCAGGCCGGATCAGGCAAAGCCGTCTGCTGAAGCCTGACCTCCAACCCCATCGGCATGACATCAATGGCCCGCCGCAAGACGGGCCATTGATTTTCAGCAAGGTCCCATCCCGCTGGTGGCCTGCCCGATTGCCAAGGCCCGGGGCCAGAACCGGAGCGAAACACCACGAAAACTCCCTTGAAATGCGCTCTTCGGTCGAAATTTGATCAAGCGCAATGCAAATTCGCCAGGCAACTCCCATATAGAGGTTCGGAATTCGTGGCGCTTGCGAGCATGCTGGTAGCCATGCCACGATTTGACACTTACATGCCAAATGCCGGAGCGAACTGAATGAAAAACCCCTACGAGATCCTCGGCGTAAAAAAGACGGCGAGCGATCAGGAAATCAAGACCGCTTTCAAGAAGCTTGCCAAGAAATATCACCCCGACCTGCATCCCGACGACAAGTCCGCTGAAGCCAGGTTCAAGGACGTCTCCGGCGCCCATGAATTTCTCAAGGACAAGGAACGGCGGCGGCGGTTCGACGCCGGCGAAATCGACGCCTCGGGCGCGGAAAAGCAACAGCAGCAATATTACCGGGATTACGCAGGAGCATCCGCTTCGGGCGGCCATGCCCGGCAGGATGGATTTGCCAGCAATGAGGATCTCGAGGACTTTCTCAGCCGCGCCTTTGGCGGCGCCGGCATGGGAGCGGGCATGGGCGCCGGCGGTCCCGGCGGCAGACGTTCGTCGATGAAAGCCCGCGGCCAGGACGTCACTTACACGCTGCGGGTACCGTTCCTGCATGCCGCCACAGGCGCGGTCGAAAAGCTGCAACTGCCCGATGGCAAGACGCTCAACGTCACCATTCCCGAAGGGGCGGAAGACCGGCAGACCTTGCGGCTGAAGGGTCAGGGTGGCCCCGGGTTCGGCGGCGGACCGGCGGGCGACGCCTATATCGAACTGCATATCCAACCCGACGCGCATTTTGTGCGCAAGGACGACAATGTGCACCTCGAAGTGCCGGTCACGCTGAAAGAAGCTGTTCTCGGCGCCAGGATCGAGGTTCCCACCCTGACCGGACCTGTCAGCCTGACGGTGCCGAAAGGCTCCAACACCGGCACCAAGCTGCGCCTGAAGGATCGCGGCATCAAGAACGCCAAGACCGGTCAGAAAGGCCATCTCTACGTCACGCTCAAGGTGGTCCTGCCCGATCAGGAGGAGCCGGAGCTTTCGGCTTTCCTTGAAAGCTGGAACCCCCGTCACGCACAAAATCCCCGCAAGGAGATGCTGTCATGAAAAACCTTGAAGAGATCATCTCGCTGGTCCCCGAACTCAATCGCGCGGATCTGGAACGCTGGATCCATGAGGCACTGATCGAAGCCGAACAGGACCACGGCGCACCTCGCCTCACCGACATCCAGTTTGCGCGGGTGCGGCTGATCTGCAGCCTGCGCTACGACATGGATGTCGAGGAGGAGACGCTGCCGGTGGTGCTCGATCTCATCGACCAGTTGCACGCCACCCGCGAGCGGCTGCACAGGCTGAGCCAGGCGGTGCTGGCGCAGGATGAAGAGGTCAAGGCCGCTGTACTGACCAAGCTGAGCGATGCCAGACGGGCCGGCGGGCGCTGAACCGCTTCAAGCGACCGCAGGCAGCCGTCTGAGCTCATCAGCAGATCTCGAACAGCCCGGCCGCCCCCATACCGCCGCCGACGCACATGCTGACGATGGCGAGTTTAGAGCCGCGTCTGCGGCCCTCGATGAGGGCGTGGCCGGCCATGCGGGCGCCGCTCATGCCGTAGGGGTGGCCGATGGAAATCGCCCCGCCATTGACATTGAGTTTTTTCGGATCGATGCCAAGCTTGTCGCGGCAATACAGAAGTTGCGAGGCGAAGGCCTCATTGATTTCCCACAGGTCGATGTCGTCAACTTTCAGCCCGTGACGGGCAAGCAGGCGCGGAATCGCGAACACCGGGCCGATGCCCATTTCCTCGGGCGCGCAGCCGGCGACCGCCATGCCGCGGAAGATCCCGAGTGGCGACAGGTTGCGCCGGGCAGCCTCCTCGCCGGACATGACGATCAGCGCCGAGGCGCCGTCGGACAACTGGCTGGCGTTGCCGGCGGTGACCACCTTGCCCTCGCCCATCACCGGTGCCAGCCCCTGCAGCCCCTCGAGCGTGGTGCCCGGACGGTTGCATTCGTCATTGGAAAGCGTGACCGCCTGCTCCCAGACCTCGCCGCTGGCCTTGTCGGTTACCGACTTGACCGTATCCATGGCGACGATTTCGGCGTCAAACCGGCCTGCGGCCTGGGCCGCCGCCGTGCGTTGCTGACTTTCGAAGGAATAGAGATCCTGCGCCTCGCGGCTGACACCATAGCGCGCGGCCACCACTTCAGCGGTGTCGAGCATGCTCATGTAATAGCTGTCGGGAACCGAGGCGATCCGGTAGCTGTGCTTGTTCCAGTGCTCGTTCTGCACCAGCGAAATGCTCTCCACACCGCCGGCCATAGCGATGTCGACACCGTCATGCATCACCTGATAGGCGGCATTGGCAATGGCCGACAGGCCCGAGGCGCATTGCCGGTCGATGGTGGCGCCCGCGACCGTGTCGGGCAGGCCTGCCGCGATCACCGCGTGGCGCGCGGCATTGACGCCCGTGGTGCCCTGGGTGAGCGCCGAGCCCATGGTGAAATCCTCGATCTCCCCGCCTTCAAGCCCGGCGCGCGACACTGCGGCCCGGATCGCATGGGCCATCATCACCGGTCCCTGCGTGATGTTGAAAGCGCCGCGATAGGCCTTGCCAATCGGGGTGCGGGCGGTGGAGACAATGACGGCGTCACGCATGAGCATTTTCCTTTTCAGACTTTTTCCAGACCGCACCAGCCGGCTATGAACAAGGCCGTGGCCTGGGTCACCCGCCGTACTGATTCGAGCTCCACCCGTTCATTGAATCCGTGAATGGCTTCGGCGCGCGGACCATACACCAGCGCGGGTGTATCGGCATAGAGGCCGAAGAAGCGGGCATCGGTGGTGGCGGTGATGGCGATCCGGTCGAGCGCAGCGCCAGTGACCGCGGTGTGCGCGCTTTCCAGCGCCGAGATCGCCTGCGCGGCCCCGGCGGAGGTGTCCTGCGACAGCGCGTACCCCTCGGCGTGGAAGCCGTGATAGACAATCTCCGGTGCATTCCTGCTCAGAAACGGATGCGTTCGCGCCGCATCATCGAGCACAACCTCGATCTCGCGCCTGGCCTCATCAAGATTCTGGCCCGGAAACAGCCCCATGCGCACATCGAACACGCACCAGGCCGGAACCGAGCTGGTCCAGTCGCCGCCCTGGATCTTGCCGATATTCAGATTGAGCGCATGATTGTGCCCGGCATAGGCGGCATGACGGCGCTCAGGCTCATTCCACCGGTGCTCCATCGCGTGCAGCGCCGAAATCAGCGGGATCGCTGCTTCAATGGCGTTCGAGCCGCTGCCGGCATAGGCGACATGAACCGGGATGCCCTTGAGATGCACCTGGAACCACAAAACGCCCAATTGCGCGGTGACCAGTTTTTCCTCGAACGGTTCCGGGATCAGTGCCGCATCGGCTCTGTAGCCGCGCTGAAGGCAGGCCAGCGCGCCATTGCCGGTGCATTCCTCCTCGACCACCGACTGGATGTAGACGTCACCCGCAGGCGCAAATCCCATGTGGCGCAACGCATCGAGCGCGAACAGGTTGGAGGCAAGGCCGGCCTTCATGTCGCCAGCACCGCGGCCATACATCCAGCCATCCTCGATCCGCGGGGCGTAGGGCGGCGTGTCCCACATGTCGAGCGGGCCTTCGGGCACCACGTCGACATGGCCGTTGAGGATCAGGCTTCTGCCGTTACCACCTTTGGTCCTGTGGCTGCCGACCACATTGACCGCATCCTCGTAATTGCCGATCACCGGCGAGAACCCCGGAAGACCGGCGATATCGGCAATATCAACATTCCATCGGTCGACTTCATAGCCGCGCGTGGCAAGTTCGCCCGCCATGAAGCCCTGCGCCGATTGTTCATGGCCACGGGTCGACGGGTGCGAGGTGAGCTCGGCCAGAAACTCGATCTCGCGGTCGAACACGGCGTCAACGGCTTTGAGGATCCGGGTTTCATCTTCCGGTGTCATCATGGCTATCACTCCTAAAATGTCGGAATCGGTCCTTCGGGCACGATCAGCGGCGCGCCGGTGGCCTCACGCACTTCGGCCAGGCTCACACCTTCAGCCAGTTCGACCAGATGCAGACCATCCGATTTCACATCGCACACAGCCATGTCCGTATAAATCCGGTGGACGCAACCCACCGCCGTCAGCGGCAGGGTGCAGCGCTCCAGAATCTTCGGATTGCCGTGCTTGTCGGTGTGGGTGGTGAGAACTCCCACCTGCCGCGCCTTTTGCGCCAGTTCGATCGCGCCGCCAACGCCGGCGGCAAACTTACCGGGAATGATCCAGTTGGCCAGATCACCATTGGCCGCGACCTCGAACGCGCCGAGCAGGGTCAGATCCAGCCGCCCTCCCCGCACCAACGCGAACGACACGGCGCTGTCGAAGAACGATCCGCCCGGAGCGCAGGTGATATAGCCGCCGCCGGCATCGATCAGGTTGCGGTTGGCCTGCCCCGGCGCCGCCAGCCCGCCGACACCGGCAATGCCGTTTTCGGAATGCAGGCAGACGAGGCAATCGGGAGCGACAAAGTTCATCACCCGGGTCGGAAGACCGATCCCCAGGTTGACCGTCATGCCGGGCTGGATATCGCCAGCCGCCCGGGCGAGCATTCTGTCCTTAGCGCTTGACGACACCATACACCTCCGTCAGTTCGGCGAGAGCCACCAGATGGTCGACGAACGGCGCCGGCGTATGCACGGCATCGGGATCAATGCTGCCGATCGGCGTGATGGTTTCGGCTTCGGCAATCGTGCATTCTGCAGCCATCGCCATCAGCGGATTGAAATTGCGCGCCGTGGCCGCGTAGGCCAGATTCCCCGCAACATCGGCACAGGCCGCATGGACAAGCGCGAAATCGGCCTCCAGCGCCGGCTCGAACAGATAGGTTTCACCGTCCACCTCGACCCGTTGCTTGCCTTCGGCCAGCAGCGTGCCGATGCCGATATCGGTGACAAATCCCTTCAGCCCGGCACCGGCGGTGCGGATGCGTTCGGCCAGAATGCCCTGGGCAACGAATTCGACTTCGATCTCGCCGGAATTCATCATCCGCACCGCGTTGCCATTGAGCCCGACATGACTGGTGATCAGACGCTTGACCATTCCCGCAGCAAGCAGCCAGTCGACGCCCATTCCCGGCTCGTTGGCGTCGTTCTTGATGATGGTGAGATCTCTCGGACCCTGCCGGACCAGTTCCTCGATCAGCAGGAACGGTGTTCCGGGCACGCCGAACCCGCCGAGCATGATGCGCGCGCCATCGGGAATTTGCGCGATGGCATCGCTCATCGAAATGGATTTGTCCCATGCCGGCATCAGCGGACCACCGGCAGGTTCATTTCGGCAGCCATCGCATCCAGGCATTCGACCAGGGTATGGATGATTTCACCGACCTGTGCGGGCGTGATTATCAGCGGCGGGCAAACCAGAAAATGATCGCCCTCATGACCACCGCGCGTGCGCCGCGAATAGATGATCAGCCCGCGCTCATAGGCCAGATCGACCAGACGGTTATAGGCATTGAGCCCCTTGGGCAGCGGCGTCATCGTCTCGCGGTCCGACACAAGTTCGAAAGCCAGCAGCAACCCCTTGCCGCGCACATCGCCGATGAACGGATAGCGGTCCATCAGTTCGCCCAGTTCGGCCTTGAGCAGGCGTCCCATCTGCCTTGCATTGTCGACAAGGTTGAGGCGATCCATTTCTTCCAGCACCGCGCAACCGGCGGCACAGGCGAGCGGATTGCCGGCATAGGTGAAGCCGTGCATGAAGCCGCCCGTATCGAGTACCTTGTCGACGATTGCATTCTGCGCCACCATCGCGCCCAGCGGCGAATAGCCCGCGGCAAAGCCCTTCGACAGCGCCACGATGTCGGGGATCACGCCCCAGTGCTCGGAAGCGACAAACTTTCCGGTACGGCCTGCCCCGGTCATCACCTCGTCATAGATCAGCAGGATGCCGAATTCGTCGCAGATCTCGCGGATACGTCCGTAGTAGCTGTCGGGCGCCACCAGCGCGCCGGTGGAAGCCCCGCCGACCGGCTCCATGATGAAGGCCAGCACGGTGTCGGGACCTTGGGCGATGATTTCATCGCGCAGCATGTCGGCATATTTGATGCCGCGATCTTCATCGCTGAGATTGTCGCGGTCGAGATAGCACAACGGCGCAGGCACCTTCGGCATTGCGCGAAACATCGGCTCGAATGGCTTGGTCAGCGGATCATAGCCGGTCAGCGCCACAGCACCCAGTGTACCGCCATGATAGGACGGAAACCGCGAAATCACCTTCCAGCGGCTTGCCTCTCCAATCGCCAGCTTATATTGCCGCGCCAGTTTGATGGTGCTTTCCACCGCCTCAGACCCGCCCGAAACGAAAAACACCCGGTCGAGCCCCTCGGGCATCCGCGCAGCCGTCATCCGCGCCAGTTTTTCCGCCGCCTCGTTCTGGAAATGCAGCCGGTAGCCGAAGGTGGCCTTGTCCATCTGCACTTTCATGGCGGCCAGCACATTGGCATTGGAATGGCCGATATTGGACACCATCGCACCGCTCGATCCGTCGAGATAGCGTTTTCCCGTGGTGTCATAAAGATAGATGCCCTCGGCCCGGTCCAGCATCGGACGGGTCAGACGGGACTGATAGAAAAGATTGGACTTCAGATCTGCGCCGCTGGTCTTCACGTTAATTTTGTCCTTTGAGGTGTTTGCGCAGGAAATTCTGCGTGCGTTCATTGGCAGGGTTCTTGAAGATAACCTCTGGTGGGCCTTCCTCGACGACGACGCCCTGATCCATGAACAGGACCCGGTCGCACACGTCCTGGGCAAAGCCCATCTCGTGGGTGACGATGATCATGGTCATGTGTTCCTCGGCGAGCTGCTTCATCACCAGATTGACCTCCTCGACCAGTTCCGGGTCGAGCGCCGAGGTGGCTTCGTCAAACAGCATCACCTTGGGCTTCATCGCCAGCGCCCGGGCAATGGCGACACGCTGCTTCTGACCGCCCGAAAGCTGGGATGGGTAATAATCGATCCGGTCGAGCAGCCCGACCTTGTTCAACTGCTCGATGGCCAGCGTATCGGCCTCGGCCTTGGAGATGCCTTTCAGCATCTTCGGCGCCAGCGTGATGTTCTCGCGAACCGTCAGATGCGGAAACAGGTTGAAGTGCTGGAACACCATGCCGATGTTCTGGCGCACGGTGTTGATATGCGCCTCGTACTGCCGCGGCGGCAGCGCCTTGTTGACCTGGGTGTCATCAAGCCAGACCTCGCCCGAGGTCAGCGGATCGAGATCATTGATGGCGCGCAGCAGCGTCGACTTGCCCGAGCCGCTGGGGCCGATGATCGCCACGATCTGGCCTTTTTGCACCTGCAGGCTGATGTCCTTGAGCACTTCGAGCGAACCGTAACTCTTGGCTGCGTGCCTGATGTCGATGATCGGTCTGTCGGTCATGCGGGTCTCCCTGTCAGCACTAGCGGGCGAGCTGGATGCGGCGCTCGATGCGGCGCAATCCGGCCTCGAGGCCAAGATTGATGACGTAGTAGCAGGCAGCCGCGGCGACATAGAATTCGAACGGCCGGAAGGTGCGTGAAATCGCCATTTGCGAGGTCAGCGTCAGTTCGGTCACGCCGATCACCGAGACCAGCGCGGAATCCTTCAAAAGCGCGATCATGTTGTTGCCGATCGGCGGCACCACCGAGCGCACCGCCTGCGGCACGATGATCTTGCGCAAGGTCTGGATCCGGCTCAGCCCCAGCGTCCGCGCGCCCTCGTACTGCCCCTTGTCGACAGCCAGAATACCGGCCTGGATGATGTCGGAATTGTAGACCGCGAAATGCAGGCCAAGCCCGATCACGCCGGCGACAAAGGCCGGCAGGTCGACGCCGATCTGGATCAGGCCGAAATAGATCAGGAACAGTTGCAGCAACAGCGGCGTGCCCATGAACAGCCAGGCAAACAGCCGGAACGGGTAGCGGATCACCAGCGGCGCATACAGCGCGATCACCGCGAAGATGATGCCGCCGAAGAAGCTCAGCACCGCCGCCGACAGCGTAATCGCGATGGTCCACAGCGCGCCGGTGATCAACGCTCCGGCGAAGGCCGGGACCACGGAAAAATCAAGACCCATGATGGCCTCCGGAATTGGGCAACAGCGCCGTCATTTCAACGCCGCGCGCCGGTCGAGCCAGGATACGCCAAGCCCCGTCACATAGATGATCACCATGTAGATCGAGCCTGCGAGAAAGAACATTTCGAACGGTTTGTAGGTGGAGCCGATGTAGCGCTGAGCGGTGTAGGTCAGTTCGACGACCGAGATCGCCGCCACAAGCGCCGTGCCCTTGATCAGCGCATTGATGTTGACGCCGAGCGGCCGGATCATCAGCCGCATCGCCTGCGGCAGGGTCACCGAGCGGAAGGTCTGAAACCGGCTCATCCCCAGCGTGCGCGCCGCCTCGTTCTGCCCCTTGTCGACCGAGATGACCGCGCCGCGCATGGTTTCGGTCATGTAGGCGCCGATGTTGAAGCCGAGCGCCAGCACGCCGGCCTCGAACGCGTCAAGCTGGATGCCGACCTGCGGTCCGCCGAAATACAGAATGAAGATCTGGATCAGCGCCGGGGTGCCGCGGATGACACTGACATAGGTGGCGCCGATGAACCGCAGCACCGGCGAGCGCGACAGCCGCGCCGCCGCTCCCAGCGCGCCGCAGGTCAGCCCGAGCAGCATCGACAGCACCGAGAGCTGGACCGTGATCCAGGCCGCTTCGATGAAGTACGGGAAAACCCGGACGATCAGCTCGGTATCCAAAACGCAAGCCCTCCCGCTCAGTGGTGATCTTTGCGATCAAGCAGCGGCAAGGCGCGAATTTCGCGAACCAGATCGACCGTGGCGTTGATCGCGGCTTCCAGAAACAGCTTGCCGTTGTCCGCCGTGGCGACAGTCGGGTCGCCCATGGTTCCGTCTTCGGAAACCGAGGACCACCAGCGCATCAGCATCGCCGAGCCGCCGCCGCCGGCCAGATCGAGATTGAAGAACTTGCTGCCCGGATTGTGCGCAACCTGCCTGCTTGCTTTCGACAGGTCGACCAGATCGGGATGCAGATGCATGTAGATAGCCGCCTCGAATTCGCCGGCATGGGCGATCCCGCCGATTTCGGATTTGCGGATGGCGTTGATCTGCCTGGAGATCAGGTTCCAGTAGGAGCACGACACGCACAGCACTTCGGACTGAATCACGGTCTTGCGCGCGGCCAGATCGAGAACCGGATGGTTCGAGCCATGCGAATTGAGCAAAAGGATGCGGCGGAACCCGTGATGGGCCAGAGATTTGGTGACATCGGTGATGAACGAGATCAGCGTTTCGGGCTCGATCCAGATCACGCCCGGGAAGTCCTTGTGATGCTCGTTGAAGCCATAAGGAATCGGCGGCATCACCAGAATCTCTTCCGGCGCCAGCTTTGCAGCGCCTTCGGCCACCGCCATGCCCAGCACCGTATCGGTGTCGAGCGGCATGTGCGAGCCGTGATCCTCGGTCGCCGACACCGACAGGATAACAACCCGATCCTTGTCCGCCTCGCGGACCTCATCGACGGTAAGCTGGCCGTAATTGGTCTTCATGAAACAATGTCCCCGTTTGACATGCCGAAGTCAGGTCTTGTCCTCGCACCCGGGCACCGGCCCGGACGCGAGGCGAATGTGTCAGGTTCAGCGAATGTCGCCGCCGACCCACTGGTTGGCGATTTCGACATAAGTGCCGTCTTCCTGCATGGCATCGAGCGCCGCCTGCATTGCCTTTGCAAGCTCCGGATTGCCCTGGCGGATCGCGATACCCGCGCCGATAGCTTCGGTTTCCAGATCGTTGATGGCAACCAGGTCGCGGCCGCTTTCCTTGGCTGCAAGGATCACAGCGACCGAATCGGCAATGATGGCGTCAACGCGGCCGTTTTCAAGTTCGAGCAGCAGTTCCGGAAGACCCTTGTAGGTCTTGACGGTGTAGCCCTGTTCGCGGGCCCATTGTTCATGGGTTTCACCCAGTGTCACGCCGATGGTGACATCGCCGAGCTGGCTGACGCTTGTGATGTCGGAGCCTGCCATGGTGAAGATTGCCCGCTTGGTGGTGTAATAGGGACCGACGAAATCGACGACCTTGGCGCGTTCCTCGGTGATCGACATCGAACCGACGATGGCGTCGTACTTGTTGGCCAGAAGCCCGCCGATGATGCCGTCCCAGGCGGTGGTGATGATCTCGGTTTCGAGGCCCATGCGCTTGGCGATTTCGGTGCCGATGGCGGCATCAAAGCCAACGACTTCGTTCTTTTCGTTGACGAAGTTGAAGGGAGGGTATGCGCCGCTCATGGCGATGCGCATGACGCCTTTTTCCTTGATGGTGTCCAGCTCGTCGGCGGCGACAATGCCGGCCGACATGAATGCAAGCGACCCTGCAGCGAGCACGGTCCCTATGATCTTGGTAAACGCGTTCATGTGACGCCCTTTTCTGTTCCATCTCTGATTAATGAACTGCCGGACTGTGTTGCTGCGCCGGGATGGCCCGCGCCGTTTCAGTCCTGAACGATTATGTCGCATGGCGGTTTACTATGGATCAAACAAATAATATCTATCTCAACTATAGACAGGATTTATGATGCAACCCTACGAACAGCGCTTCCCCTGGAACCTCGACTGGAATTTGCTGCGCACCTTCATGATCGTCGTCGACCAGAAGGGCCTGACCCGCGCCGCGGACTATCTGGGGGTGACGCAGCCCACCATCTCAAGCGCGCTCAAGCGGCTGGAGGCAACGGTTGGCGTCTCGCTGGTGGATCGCCGCCCGGGCAATTTCGCGGTGACCGAAGCCGGCCAGATTCTGTATCAGGAATGCAACGCCATGTTCGGCGCGGTCTCCCAGATTCCCGGATTGTTGAACAAGGTCCAGCGCCATGTCAGCGGCCACATCAACATTGTCATGACCAGCCATGTCATCTCCCCGCACCTTGACCGGGTGCTGCACGAATTCAATTCCGAAAATCCGGATGTGACCTATTCGATTTCGGTCGCCGAAAGCTCGGAAGTGCTCAACCGGCTGCGCCAGAACCGGGCGACCATGGGCGTGTGCCTGATGCGCGATCCCGACCCGCTGCTGACCGCCACACCGCTGTACCGCGAACGCTTCGCGCTTTATTGCGGCCCGCGGCACCGGTTGTTCGGCAAGACCCAGATCAAGCTGTCCGAACTCAAGGGCGAAAACTCGGTCTCGTTTCAAACCGAGGTCGAAAGCGGACCGCTGTTTCTGCTGGCCCAGTTGCGCGAAAGGGCGTTGCTCAATCCCGACATCAAGGGCATTTCCGCCAACCTGCCGGAAGTCCGCCGCATGATTGTTGCCGGCATCGGTGTCGGCGCCCTGCCCGTCCACGTCGCCCAGCGCGATGTCGATGCCGGCCTGTTGTGGCCGTTGCCTCCCTATTCAGCGCTGCCGGTTGCCGATATCTTTTTTGTCAAGAACCCGCGCAGGAGCATGAATCCGGCCGAAACCGTGCTTGTCTCGGCGATCGAAAACCTGATCGAAACGACCGCGATAACGGAACGCACTTACCCCTGATCCGGCATGACGGTTGCATGTGGCGGCGCCCGGTCCTTCAGAAATTTGTGGTAATAACCCCTGAAATTTCAGGATGCCCCCTCGTTTTTCACAGTGAAACAACTTAGCCTGATGTTGCGATGGAACCGGTGCGCTGTCGGGGTCCGCGCCCATACACATGGTGTTTGCGCCATATAATTTTGTGGGTTATAATGCCGCTATATGGGGGTTTTTTGACCAAATACGGGCTTTTTCCATCTCAGGGTCACCAATGAGTGCACAAGACGCTGGCGTTTTTGAGTTCATCGAGCGGGTCGACAACCATGTGTCGATTGACGGACTTCTGGACGATCTCCTGCAGGTCGTTGCCGGTTACGGCTTTCAGCACATGATCTATACCGGCCTCCCCGCCGGCGACAGTTCGATAGCTCCGCTGGTCAAATCCAACAGGTTTCCCCAGGCTTGGTGGGATCGCTATGTCGAAAGCGACTACGCCAAGTCCGACGCGGTTTGCCAGCAGGTCTTTTCAAGGGTGGAGCCGCTGGTCTGGAGTGAAGTCGATGAACGCTTCACCGCGATTGACGGCGCTGCCCGCGTGGCCGGCGAAGCCGCTGAACACGGATTGGCGGACGGCTATGTCGTGCCGCTATTCTCGCGTGATGAATGGCTGTCGGTGATGTCTTTTGGCGGTGCGGACAAGCTGTTGCTGAACCCGAGGGACCGCGGCGCCATCAACCTGATGGCGATCTACACCTCATCCATGATCGAACGCCGTCAGCGAAAGCAGCCTGGACGTGCCAGATTGTCGGCGCGCGAACGCGAAGTGCTGTTGTGGACCTCGGCCGGCAAATCCTGCTGGGAAATTTCCGTCATCCTGAACGTCAGTGAGCAGACGGTACGGTTTCACACCGCGCAGATCCGGGCCAAGCTCAACGCCTCCAACACCACGCACGCTGTGGTGCGTGCACTTCAACAAGGCGAAATCACCCTGGGTCAACTGGCGGATTCGCTAGGCGACATCCACTAATCCGGCTGCCTATCCTTTTCCCCTCAGAACAAAGGGGAAAAGGATGATTGAAGCACACGTCGTCAACACGCAGAACAAGCATCTCTACGAACGCGAATTCGAGGAATTCCTCCGTCGCCGGCATGAGTATTACGCCGTAACCAACCGCTGGGTGCCGATCAGCGATGACGGGCTGGAACTCGATCCGTTCGATACGCCGCAGTCCACCTACATGCTGGGCATGCTCGAGGACAGGGTTGTCACCTCGGCACGGCTGATGCCGACAAGCCTTCCCAACCTGGTGTCGGAAGAATTTCCGCACATGTGCGAAAATATCGGGCTCCCCCGCCGCGAGGACTGGGCCGACTGGACCCGGACCTATGTGCTTCCCGAATACCGCGGCGTCGGATCGACCGGAATTCTCGGGCAGATGTTCTGCGCGGTGATGGAATATTGCCTTGAGGAAGGCATCACCCATATCGGCGGGGTGTTGCAGCAATACCTGCTCAAGCGCTGGCTCGACATGGGCTGGAATGTCATTCCCGCCGGAATCCCGCGCATCCTTTCGGGCGACTGGTGCCTGGTGGCCTATATCGAGGTCAACGAAAAAGCGCTTGTTACAGGTCGCAGTCACGCTTCCGTCGACAGGTCTCTGGTTGTGCGCAGGGGCGCGCAGATGCCGTTCATCGAACCCTCGCAACTCCCACTTGCCGGGGTAAGCTCATGAGCGACAGGCCATCCGGCAGCGAGAGGACGATCGCGCTCCTGAAAATCCAGGGTTTGCTGGCCGCCGCCTATGATGTGGCGCGGCACACGGACAACAAGTTTCTCTCCTATCTCATCAAGATGGCGCGAATGGAGATCCGGACCCGGTTGAACGCTCCGTGCTCCGAGTTCGACGAGTCTGACAACCCGGACAAGCTTGATCGCCTCTGAAGACAGGGCGATCGGCAGGCTTGCAAGTGAGCCTGCGCCGAATGGGTCGGACAGCAAATGATAAAACCGCCATGCCGATGAACAATCGTATGGCGGTTTTCACCTTTCCTTAAAACCGTGCGGTTAATGTTTCCGCTGCGGGCATCCCTTCCGGGGAAAGCATGATGCGGGCCCGCGACGCCGGTCGGATCGGTTGTGATCCCGGCACTGTTCAAATTCCAATTCAGACGGCGCATCCCGACATCCGCCTGTTGGCGCGGGCGAGGATCATCAGGACGCCGATCTCGACCAGCACTCGTTTGGTTTTCGCGCAAGGAGTTCGATGTGGCAGCCTCAAAATCCAACAAAACCAAGGTAGAGAGCCGATCCGGCAGCGCGATGGGAATCGTGTCGAAGGTGTGCGCGACCGTCGCGACGCTTCTCGGAACCCTGTTTTTCGCTGCGATGTTCGATGTCGGACACCTCAACCTGCTGAGCACGCTGGCGGGCATGGGCAGCGTGCTTGTGCCGCTGTTCGCCGTCCTCGCCGTCGCTGCAATGTTTCTGACGCCCAAATCCGAAGCGGACGCAGCCGCGATCACCCATACGTCGCAAATCGCTGACCTGCTCGAATTCCAGTCCAAGGCGACCGCCCAGATTCTGACACTGCAGAACCAGATCGATTCGCTCAGCAGTCAGGACAATGCGGCGCTGAAGGCCCGCAACAAGGAACTGCAGGACGAACTCGACGCCATTCATCAGGCCGAGCGCGACAAGGTGGACGGCCAGATCGAAGCGCTGCGTCAGCGCAACGAGGAACTCGAGGCGCAGATCAAGGCATGGGCTTTCGACACGGTCGGCAAGACCGTCAAGGGCGAACAGCCACATCCCATGAAGGCAGCCTGACGCTCACCCAGCCGACAAGAGATAAAGTTCCAGGGTGTTTTCAGCACCTCACGCCTCCGGTTCGCGCTCTGCAAGCCGGGGGCGTTTTTGTTTTGCGGGCGTCAGTCCAGATCAACCGGCATTCCGGTCGCCAGCGATTGTGCCGCGGCGTCAGCGATCATTTGCGCGGCGAGGCCGTCGCGGATTCCCGGCGACGGGGCGATGCCGGCCCCCAGGCAGGCGATGAAGTGCATCATCTCGGCGCGGTATGCCGCCGCATAGCGTTCGAGAAAGAAGTGCTGCGCCGGCGCCGAGCGAAAGCCCGCGCCGCTGGCGAACTCGACATTGTTCTCGGGCACATTGTTGGCCTTGATCAGGCCAAGCGAGCCGTGCACCTCGGCGCGCTGGTCATAGCCGTAGGTGGCGCGGCGCGAATTGGAAATCTGGCAGATGCGGCCCGAAGCGGTGGTCAGAACGGCGACCGCGGTATCGACATCGCCCGCCTCGCCGATCGCCGGGTCGACCAGCGCCGAACCGGTGGCAAACACCCGCACCACTTCCTCGCCCATAAGAAACCGCGCCATGTCGAAATCATGGATCATCATGTCGCGGAACAACCCGCCTGAACTTTTGATGTAGCTGACCGGCGGCGGGCTCGGATCGCGCGACAGGATGGTGACCAGTTCCACATCACCGATATCTCCGGCAGCTATACGGGCTTGCAGTGTGGCAAAACCGGGATCGAAACGGCGGTTGAAACCGGTGAGGAACGGCACGCCAGCGCCCTCGACTATCGTGATCAGTTCACGGATTCTCGCCGCCGACATGTCGACCGGTTTTTCGCAGAAGATCGCCTTGCCGGCCTTCGCGCTCGCCCGGATCAGATCGAAATGCGTGTTTGTCGGCGTGCCGATGACCACCGCATGGATCGACGGATCGGCGATGATCTGGTCTGTCGTCATCACCTGCGCGCCGGTCTTGGCGGCCAGCGCATTGGCGGCGTCCTCAAACGCGTCGGCGACGGCTGCGACACGGGCGGTGTCGATGTGCTGCAGGCTGCCGGCGTGAACCTGACCGATGCGGCCGCAACCCAGAATACCGATATTGAGCATGATTCAGGCTTTCCTTGCTGGCGCGCCAAACGCGCGGATGACGGTGCGGGCGGCGGCCATCACCGGATCATGGGTTTGCCTCAGGATCGCGACCCGGTCGAAGCATTCCGGATCGCGGTTCACCGCCTCGCGCAATGCCGCGCCAAACGCCATTCTGAGCTCGGTGCCGATATTGAATTTGCAGATGCTGGAGCCGGTGGCAAGGGCGCTGCGTTGCGCCACCGGAACCCCGGAGCCGCCGTGAATGACCAGCGGCACGCTCGTCAGCGCCTCGATGGCCCGGATCCGCTGCTCGTCGAGCCCGCCTTCCCTGTTTTGTTGCAGATGCACATTGCCAACCGAAATCGCCATGGCGTCAACACCGGTCTCGCGGGCAAACCGCGCCGCCTCATCCGGATCGGTGCCGGCCGAATTCTCGCCACCGGAATAGCCGACAAAGCCGATCTCGCCCTCGCACGAAATGCCCGCCTTGTGCGCCATTTCGGCGATTGCCGCGGTCTCGGCGATGTTCTGCGAAAGCTGCTTGCGCGAGCCGTCGAACATCAGCGAGGTGAAGCCGCTGTCGAGCGCCTGCCTGCAATCCTCGAATGTGTAGCCGTGATCGAGATGGGCGACCACCGGGACGCTGGCGTTTTCAGCCAGATAGCGGAACATCTTGCCCAGCACCGGCAACGGCGTGTGCGCCCGGCAGGATGGCCCGGCCTGCAGGATCACCGGGGCGCCTTCGGCCTCGGCGGCGGCGACATAGGCGCGCATGTCCTCCCAGCCGAGTGTGACCAGGCCTGCGACGGCATAGCCATGTTTGAGCGCCGGCTGAAGCACTTCGGCGAGCGTGGCGATGCTCATTTGAACTTCGCCACCATGTCCTTGATGCCCGGAATGGTTTCGATCTGGTAGGCATGGGTCGGCTGGAAATACTGCACCAGCGAGCGCTGGCTCAAGCCACCGAGGATGGTGAAATAATACATCTCGTAGCCCGGCAGCACACAGCAGGGATGATAGCCCTTGTCGATGCAGATCGTCGAGCCGTCGACGATATGATAGGCGTCGCCGGGCTTGTTGTCCTCACGCTGCAGCATCTGCATGCCGGAGCCATGATTGGGCCGGAAGCGAAAATTGTAGGTCTCGTCGTGCCGGGTCTCGTCGGGCAGCCGGTCGGTGTCGTGCTTGTGGCTGGGGAACCCCGACCAGCCGCCCTGCCCGACCGTGAACAACTCGCTGACCAGCAGCCGGCCGACCTTGCCGTGATGTCTCTGGCCGAGAATGTGCTTGATCTTGCGGTGGGTCTTGGTGTCGTCGGAGCCGTATTGCACCAGATCGAGCCCATCGGTGCGGACATCGAACGGGTCCAGCACCTTGTCGTATTTGGCACCGGCAACAAAGACCTCGGTCCGGTCGGAAACGCCGATGATCGTCACCTTGGCGCCGACCGGCGCATAAACCCCTTCCGGTTCGCCGTCCCAGACATCGACGCCGCGATTGCCAAGGGCCACGAAACCTACGCCCTCGACGTCGACATCGACCGTGCCGGTGGCGGGCACGATGCAGGTCTCGTAGCCGGGCACCTGATAGGCGAAAGCCTCGCCTTTTTTCAGTTTGACGATGTTGAAGTAGTTCAGCGGAACGCAGGCGTCTCCCGCATCGACGATCGGTTTGTTCTGATTGTCATAGGGCGCGATGTGCATGGTGTCGGATCCTTTCGGGATACGGGGGCTCAGACCTTGGTCGGGCCGGGATGGGTCGAGAGAAAAGCCTCAAGCTCGTCAGTCGTTGGCATGGCGGGCGCACAACCGGGCCGCGACACCACAATGGAGGCGCAGGCCGAGCCGCGCAGAACGGCGTCTTTCAGCTCCCGGCCTTCGGAAACTCCGGCGAGCAGGCCGGCCAGGAAACTGTCGCCCGCTCCGGTGGGCTTGATCGCGGCGGCCGGATAAATCCCGGTGCGCAGCTCTTCACTGCCGGCAAACGCCACCGCGCCGTCAGGCCCCATCTTGTAGATGACAATGGCGGCGCTGGTCCGGGCCAGTTCGCGGGCCTTGTCCAGCCCCTTGTCGAGACCGCCGGCCATGAAGCCGAACTCCTCGTCATTGCCGACAATAACATCGGCTATCGCCCCCGCGCGTGACAAAACCTCTTCGGCCACCTCTGGCGACGGCCAGGAATAGGGCCGGTAATCGACATCGAAGATGATCGGCAGACCCGCCGCGCGGGCCAATTCGAATGCCCGGAACGTGGCGGAACGCGACGGCTCGGCGGCAAATACGGTCCCGGCGGTGATCAGCGCGCCATAGCTTCCGAAATCCACCGCCTCGACATCGGCGATGTCCATCTGGAAATCGGCGGCGTTGTTGCGGTAGATCACGCTCTGGTGCTCTTCGAGCCGGGTTTCGTAGACAGCCAGCGAGGTACGGTATTCGCCGGTGATCGCTTTGACGTGGCTTTTGTCGACGCCGTAATGATCGAGCTGGTTCAGGCAATACCAACCGACGGCATCATCGGAGACTTTCGTCACCAGTGCCGCCTTGCAGCCCAGCTTGACCAGACCTGCGGCGATGTTGGCGCTTGACCCGCCCATGCCGGTCACCATCGATACCGCATCGCGTGTGCGCACACCGGCGGGCTCGGGCGACAGATCCATGCCGACGCGGCCGATCACCAGAAAATTGCGGGCCTTGATACCATCAAGCACGTTCATGCCCTGCCCTCGGCATTGCCGGCGCGCGCGGCGTCGAGAACTTCGGGATAGGGATAATTCAGCCCCAGCAATTGCCGCATGTCAGGGTTTGCCGCATCCAGGAAGGATTGCGGCAACGCCGCCGGCATGTCTTCCATCGGCTTGACCCATTTGGGCAGATACTGGATCAGGATGGCGCTGCGGTCGTGATCGGACCTGTTGGGCATGGCGCAATGCCAGGTGACGCCGTAAAACAGCGCCACATCGCCCGGTTCACCAAGCATCTGCTCGCAACGATCGTAAAACCGGTCCTCGGCTGTCGGATAGCGCAGCTGTTTTTGACTGCCCGGCACATAACCGGTGGCACCGCTCTCGGCAGTGAACGGATCCAGCAGCACCGAGACCTGGGCATTCATCGGGAACGAGCCGTTGAGGCCGACCGGATGGGTTTCCGGCTTGTGAAAGTCCCAATAGGGATAATCGACATGCGGCTCCTGCCCCGGCCCGCCCGGCAAGATCCGGTTGGCGGCAATCGAGCCCATGATGAATTCGGTGCCCAGGAACTTGCGCAGGATATCCATCAAGACCGGGTGTGCCGCCATGCGCGAAAACACCTCGCCCTTGGCCAGCAGGTTCCAGACCCGGCGTTGCAGCGTGATCTTGCCGTCCTCCGCGGCGGCCCCCTGGAAATGCGTGACCTTCTCGGATTCGTTTTCCGAATGCGTCATGACGATGGCGCGGGCTTCAGCAATGTCTTCGGGCGTGAACAAGCCGGATATCGCCACCGCGCCGCCGCCATGCAGCAGTTCTTCGATGATGATGCCGGGATCGGCGTTTTCGGCTGTGAAGCGCTTCATCTCAAACGCCCTTGCGCTGCTTGGAGCGGGTGGATTCCCAGTCTTCATGCGCGGCCTTGACCTTGGGATTGTCGCTCACATGCGGGGTGCCGACTTCCCACCAGGTGTGACCTTGCGTGGTCCAGCCGTCATAGGCATCGACCTTCATCACGATCACATGGGTTTTTTTGCTCGCCTTGGCGCGCTTGAAGGCTTCGCCCAGTTGAGCTGGACTGGACACGGTCTCCGCAATCGCGCCCATCGCTGCCGCATGGGCTTCGAAATCCACCGCAAACGGTTCGTCAATCGTCGGGCAATCGGCCAGCAGATTGTTGAAGCTTTCGTTGCCGGTGTTGTTCTGCAGCTTGTTGATGACGGCGAAGCCGCCATTGTCGAGCACCAGGATGATCAGCTTCTTGCCCGACAGAACCGAGGAGTAGATGTCGGAATTCATCAGCATGTAGGCGCCGTCGCCGACAAACACGATGGTGTCCTTGTCGGGTTCACGCTCGGCCTGCGCGATGCGCGCGCCCCAGCCGCCGGCGATCTCGTAACCCATGCAGGAAAACCCGAATTCGACATCGACCGTGCCAATATCGAGTGTGCGCCAGTTGGCGGTGATTTCGGCGGGCAACCCGCCCGAGGCGGTGACCACACGGTCGCGGCTGTCGCACAGCGCATTGACCACGCCGATGGCCTGGGCGTAGGAATTGGGCCGGTTGCCATGGGCTACATTGTCCGCGACATATCTGTCCCAATCCGTGCGTTCGGCCTGCGCAAGCGTGGTCCATCCGGTTGGCGCGAGATAGCGCCCCAGCGCCGCGTCAAGCGCCGCAATGGCAAGCCTGGCGTCGCCCACCACCGGCAGCGACAGATGCTTGGCCGCATCATGCCGCGCCGCGTTGACCGAGATCAGTTTCGCGCCGGGATCGAAGGCGGTCCAGGACCCGGTGGTGAAATCCTGAAGCCGCGTGCCAATGGCGAGGATCACATCCGCCTTTGCGGCAATCGTATTGGCGCTGTCCGAACCGGTCACCCCGACAGGGCCGATATTGAGCGGATGCTCGTTGAGCAGATTGGCGCGCCCGGCGATGGTTTCGATCACCGGGATCTGGCGTGTTTCGGCGAACGCCGTCAGTTCGGCCACCGCGCCGGAATACTGCACTCCGCCGCCCGCGATGATCACCGGGCGATGCGCCGATGCCAGCAGCGCCGCCGCATCGGCGATCTCCCGCGTATCGGGTGCCTGGCGGCGGATACGGTGCAGCTTTTTGGCAAACAGCGCGACAGGATAATCATAGGCCCAGCCCTGAACATCCTGCGGCAGGCCCATAAACGCCGGGCCGCAATCGGCCGGATCAAGCAGGGTGGCAATCGCCGCCGGCAACGACTGGATGATCTGCGCCGGATGGGTGATCCTGTCCCAGTAGCGGCTCACCGCCTTGAAAGCATCATTCAGCCCGAGCGCCGGATTGCCGTAGTGCTCAAGCTGCTGCAGCACCGGATCGGGCAACCGTGTCAGGAAAATGTCACCGCACAGCATCAGCATCGGCAACCGGTTGGCATGCGCCAGCGCCGCCGCAGTCAGGAGGTTTGCAGTCCCCGGACCCGCTGACGCGGTGCAGAACATGAACCGCTGTCTCAGCCATTGCTTGGCATAGCCCGCGGCAGCAAAGCCCATGCTCTGCTCGTTCTGGCCCCGGTACAGCGGCAGTTTGTCGCGTGCATCATACAGCGCCTCACCCAGGCAGGTGACGTTGCCATGGCCAAATATGCCGAAGCCGCCGCCGCACAGCCGCATCTCCACGCCATCGATCTCGATGAACTGGTTGGCCAGATAGCGGATAATGGCTTGTGCCGTTGTCAGGCGTACAGTGTGCTCAGTCATGCGCGCCGAGACCTCCCTCTTGGCCGGCATCACCGGGCGGTTTTGGCCGGACCCGAAAATGCCGCTTGCGAAACTTGAATTCCGAAGATACAAAATTTGCAACCGGTTGCAAACTGAATTTCAATATGGACCCGATTATGCGTGAAATTGGCGTTGGCATTGTTGGCGGCGGCTACATGGGCAAGGCCCATGCGGTTGCCATGGCGAGCGTCGGCGCGGTGTTTAACACCGCAGTGCGCCCCCGGCTGGAAATGGTCTCGGCCGGCTCCCCCCAATCCGCCGAGCGTTACCGCGCAGCCTACGGGTTCAACCGCGCAGCATCCGACTGGCGCGAACTGGTTGCCGATCCGAAGGTCGAGGCCATTGTCATCGCCTCACCGCAATCCACCCACCGCGCCATTGCCGAAGCAGCATTCGCGTTGGGCAAGCCAGTGCTGTGTGAAAAGCCAATGGGCGCAACGCTGGAGGACAGCCGCGCCATGGTCGAGGCTGCGGAGAAGAGCGGCGCGGCCAACATGGTCGGCTTCAATTATATCCGCACGCCTGCGAGCCAGTTTGCCAGACAATTGATTGCCGACGGCGAGATCGGCAAGATCACCTGGTTTCGCGGCGAGCACACGGAAGATTTTCTGGCCGACCCGCAGACGCCTGCCAACTGGCGCACCACGGGTCAGGCCAACGGCACCATGGGAGATCTGGCTCCCCACATGATCAACGCTGCCCTGGCGCTGATAGGGCCGATCCGGTCGCTGATGGCCGAGATCGAGACCGTTCACGCAACCCGCCCCGGCGGAGACGTGAGCAATGACGATCAGGGCCAGATGATGTGCCGTTTTGAAAATGGCGCCATGGGGCAGATGCATTTCAGCCGCATCGCGACCGGCCGCAAGATGGGCTATGCCTACGAGATCACCGGCACCAAGGGCGCGATCCGGTTTGACCAGGAAGACCAGAATGCGCTGTGGCTCTACCGCATGGATGAGCCGGAAGCGACGCGCGGCTTTACCAAGATCCTCACCGGCCCGGCGCATCCCGACTATCTGCCATTCTGCCAGGGACCCGGCCACGGCACCGGCTATCAGGACCAGATCATCATCGAGGCGCGGGATTTCCTTTATGCCATCGAGACCGGCAAACCAGTGTGGCCGACATTTCGCGACGGGCTCGCGGTCAATGAAATCGTCGCGGCAGCGTTCGCCTCGTCACACACCAAATCATGGCAATCCATCACTACGTTAGAGCAAGCTTAGGGCAACCAGACATGACAATCCAAATCGGCAATGCGCCCTGCTCCTGGGGCGTGGAATTTGCAAACGATCCGCGCAACCCGGCCTGGCAGACGGTGCTGAAGCAATGCGCAGAAGCCGGCTACACCGGCATCGAGCTTGGTCCCGTCGGCTTCATGCCGGAAGATCCGGCGATCCTTGCCGAGGCACTCGATGAAAACGGTCTGGAGCTGATCGGCGGCGTGGTGTTTCGCGCCTTCCACGATGCCAGCCAGTGGGACGATGTGATGGATGGCGCGGTCAGGACTTGCAAGGCGCTCACCGCCCATGGCGCACAGCACCTTGTGCTGATCGATTCGATCTCGCCGCGCCGCGCGCCCACTGCCGGACGCGCCGATGAGGCCGAACAGATGGACAAGGCCGAATGGACTACCTTCCGCGACCGCATCGCCACTGTGGCCAAACTCGGCACCGAGGAATATGGGCTGACGGTAGGCATCCACGCCCATGCGGCGGGTTTCATCGATTTCGAACCCGAGCTCGAACGGCTGCTTGACGAAGTGGATGAGAAAATTCTCAAGATCTGCTTCGACACCGGCCATCATTCCTATGCCGGCTTTGACCCGGTGGCCTTCATGAAGCGCCACATCGACCGCATTTCCTACATGCATTTCAAGGATATAGATCCTGTCGTTAAAGCCGACGTGCTCGACAACCGCACCGGTTTCTATGATGCCTGCGGCAAAGGCATCTTCTGCAATCTCGGCGATGGCGACGTGGATTTTCCGGCGGTGCGGCAGATCCTGCTCGATGCAGGTTTTGAGGGCTGGTGTACGGTCGAGCAGGATTGCGATCCGCTGCTCGATCCCGACCCGGTGGGCGATGCAAAAGCCAACCGCGCCTATCTGCAATCCATCGGATTTTAGACACATCCGGTAGTTGGACCAGAACATGCTCGATTTAGTTCACGATGGGACCAAGTTCCTTGCACCGTCATACCGGACTTGATCCGGTATCCAGTCAGCCCAAGTCCTTGGGCTGAGGGGCTCTTTTGACCCGGCAGACGCCGGGTCGCTGGATGCCGGATCAAGTCCGGCATGACGGAGAATGAAGCTACATAGACCGGTTTGGCAGTGTTGGTATCTACCCGGGACTGGGATTTCCGGCACGACGCTGTTTCACATCAATTGGGAGGCATATCATCATGACAAAGCTCAAATGGGGAATGATCGGCGGCGGCGAAGGCAGCCAGATCGGTCCGGCACACCGGCTAGGAGCCGGACTTGACGGCGAATTCGAATTCACCGCCGGCGCTCTCGACCACCGCCCGGATGCAGGCCGCGACTACGGCCAGCGGCTGGGGCTTGACGAGACCCGCGCCTATGGCGACTGGCGCGAGATGCTTGAAGGCGAACGCAATCGCGATGACCGCGTCGATCTGGTCACCATCGCCACCCCCAACGCCACCCATTACGAGATCACCAAGGCCTATCTCGAGGCCGGCTTTCACGTGCTGTGCGAAAAGCCGATGACCATGACGGTGGAACAAGGCGAGGACATTGTTCGCACGGCCAAAGCCAGCGGTAAAATTTGTGCCGTTAATTACGGTTATTCCGGCTATTCGCTGGTGCGTCACATGAAGGCGATGGTGGCGCGCGGCGATCTTGGCAAGATCCGGCTGGTCAAGGCCGAGTTCGCCCACGGCCACCATGCCGATGCCGCCGACGCCGACAATCCGCGGGTGCGCTGGCGTTATGACCCGGCGCAGGCAGGCGTCTCGGCGCAATTCGCCGATTGCGGCATCCACGCGCTGCACATGGCAAGCTTCGTCACCGGCCAGGAAGTGACAACGCTCTCCGCCGACACCGTGTCTTGCATTCAAAGCCGCGAACTCGAAGACGACGCCATGGTCAATTTCCGTTTGTCAGGCGGCACAGTCGGCAGGCTGTGGACCTCATCCATCGCCATCGGCCGCCAGCACGGTCTGACGTTGCAGGTGTTTGGCGAAAACGGCGGGCTCAGATGGGCCCAGGAACAGCCCAACCAGCTTTACTGGATGCCGCTTGGCGGACGGCTGGAAACCATCGAGCGTGGTGAGGCGAACCTCTCGCCGGAGGCCGACCGCACATCCCGCGTCACCATCGGTCACGCCGAGGGCATGCCGCTGGCTTTTGCCAACATCTATCACGATCTCAGTGAGGCCATCCGCGCCGAGAAGCAGGGGCGCGCAATCGATCCCGCCGCCGACCTCTATCCCCGCGCCGAGGACGGATTGCGCTCGATGGCAGCCGTCTTTGCGGTGGCTCAATCAGGCAAGGCGGACGGCACATGGGTGGATGCACGGCCGCCGATGTTCCGCTAGCACTACAGCTGCGGCAATCCGGCTTGCCGCGCCGATTGCAAATCCGGTCCATCCGGTCAAAGATGCGGCATGGCTTTGGAAATCGAACGCAAATTCCTCGTTGACAACGACGCCTGGCGCGGCGTTGTCGAGACATCGAAAGCCATCGTCCAGGCCTATGTCGCCGTCGATGGCGGCACCTCCCTGCGGGTGCGCATCTATGACGATACAAGTGCCCGGCTGACGGTGAAGGTCGGCGTGTCGGAGATGACCCGGCACGAATACGAATATTCCATACCTCTTGCCGATGCGCGCGCCATGGCTGAAACCAGCCGCGGGCGGCTGATCGAAAAGACCCGTCATCTCGTCCACGTCGAGGGCTTTGTCTGGGAAGTCGATGTTTATGAAGGCCGGCTTGCCGGGCTGGTTACCGCCGAGGTTGAAATGGGCTCGGAGAGCGACGATCCGGCCTTGCCGCCCTGGCTGGGTCGCGAGGTCACCGGCGATCCGGCCTGGACCAACGCCATGCTGGCCATCAGCGGCCGGCCTCGGGAAACACACCCATGAGCTACCGGATCAGGCCCGGCAAATCCCTGAGCGGCGAATTCCGCCGCGTGGCCCGGCATCAGTACACCATGGCGATCGACATCCTCACACATCAGCCGGACGGCCCTGACGAAGCCATCCACGACGCCCGAAAATGTTTCAAGCGGCTGCGCGGGCTGATCCGGCTGGTCGGTGACGTGGCCCCGGAATTCCGCGACAATGAAAACGCCCGGGTGCGCGATATCGCCCGCACACTTGCATCCGCGCGCGACGCCACGGCGCTGGTCGAAGCGCTCGACCGGCTCATCGTGAGCGAGGCAACTGCGGCCAATCATGACTCGCTTTTCGCCATCCACGCCCGCCTGGCCGAACGCCGCGACCGCATCGCGGCAGAGGAAACCGGTATCGAGGACAGGATCGCGGCGGCCATCACAGGCTGCGAGGACGGTATCAAAGCGCTTCACCAGCTCCGCCTGCCGGGCAAGCGCCGCAAGGCCACCGCGGTGCTCGCCCGGGGCGCCGCCAAAAACTACGGCCGCGCCGTCAGTGCGCTTGCCAGAGCCGGTGCGAGCAGCAACCCGGACGACTGGCACGACCTGCGCAAGCGCATCAAGTATCACCGGATGCATGTGCAATTGCTCAGCACCGCCTGGCCCGGCGAAATGGGCCTGCGCGCCGAAATCGCCGATCTGGCCGGCGAGGCTCTGGGCGACGATCACGATCTGACCAGTCTCGATGCCCTGATCGCGGCGGACCCGGCGGCGATCGGCACTGATGACGAGATTGCCATCCTGCGCAGATGTATGGCGGCACGCTCGGCCAGACTGCACGATCAGGTCCACGCCATCGTCACAAACCTGCTCAAGGATGACAGGCGGGTGGTCGAGAGCCGGATTGCGGCGCTGTGGCATGATGCGGCGGGGTGAAAGCCGCGCCTGGAGGGAGTGTTGTCTATGTCCGAAAATGAAACTCCGCGACCAGCCTGGCTCCCACATCGCAACCTCCCGCTTCTTGTCCCGCGTGACGGCGGCAATGCCAGCGACCGCATGATCGTGTTTTGGGTGGCATGACCATCCCCCACAAAGCGACCGGAACCGGTTGATCCATTGATATGGATCAAAGCGCATATGCTCCAGGCCGCATATGAGGTTCGGCATGCAGGAAATCTTGACAGCGCTTTCCGATCCGACCCGCCGCACTGCACTCGCCCTCCTTTGGGACGGCGATGAGCATTGCGTCTGCGAATTGATGGCCCGCCTCGGCGCCAGCCAGAGCCGCATGTCGCGCCACATGAAGGTGCTGCGCGAGGCCGGTCTTGTTCGCGACCGGCGCGACGCACAGTGGGTGCGTTATCGCCGCAACCCGCATCTCGCGCCAGAACTGGCAACCGTGGTCGATGCGGTGCTTGCCGCCGAGGCGAAATCTGAAAGGAAGGTCACATGACCGTTGAGGCACACCATCCCGATCGCAGGACGCAGGACTGGCTCTGGTATACAGGCATCCCCGTCGCGGCTGTGCTGCTCTATCTTGTCTACGGTCAGTTGATCCCGTTTTCCGAATGGGTCACATCGCTGTTTCCGGTTGCAAGTGACAGCCATACCGGCGAGGCCATCGCCTTCTTTGCCTACGACGTGCCAAAAGTGCTTTTGCTTCTGACCGGCATCGTCTTTGTCACCGGTGTGGCGCGCAGCTGGTTCAGCCCTGAAAAAACCCGGACTCTGCTGGCTGGCAAGCGGGAAATATGGGGCTATCCGCTGGCGGCCCTGCTGGGCGTGCTGACGCCGTTCTGTTCCTGCTCCTCGGTGCCGCTCTTCATCGGTTTCGTCTCGGCGGGGATCCCGCTCGGTGTGACCTTCTCGTTTCTGATCGCGGGTCCGATGGTGGGACCGGTGGGACTGGGACTGCTCTACGGCCTCGTCGGCTGGAAGATCGCGACGATTTACCTCGTCTTCGGCTTCACCATCGCCACCGTCGCCGGATTCGTCCTGGGCCGGGTGGGGCTGGAGCGGTACCTGCAGGACTGGGTGCGCGAACTGAATGCCGGCCCGGTCGGCGATCTGCCCGAGGAACGACTGACGCTGGTGGACCGACTGAAGATCGGTGTCGAACAGGTACGCGAGATCGTTGGCAAGGTCTGGATCTGGGTGCTCGTCGGCATCGCTATCGGCGCGGTGATCCACGGCTATGTCCCTGAAGCGATTATGCTGCGAATCATGGGCGGAGAGGCCTGGTGGTCGGTCCCGGCGGCAGTCGTCGTCGGCATACCGATGTACACCAATGCCGCCAGCGTCATCCCGATCGTCGAGGCGCTCTTGGGCAAAGGCGCCGCACTGGGCACGACAATGGCGTTCATGATGTCGGTGATCGCGCTCTCGTTGCCCGAGATGATCATTCTCAAACAGGTGCTGACACTTCGGTTGATCACGATCTTCATCGCTGTCGTCGCGAGCGGCATTCTCGCCACCGGCTTTCTGTTCAACGCCATTCTCTGAAAGAGCATTCCCATGGCAAAAATCGCCGCGCAAGCTGACCAGCACTTCATGAACCGGATCGGCTGGCTGCGTGCCGCTGTTCTGGGGGCCAATGATGGCATCGTCTCGACTGCCAGCCTGATTGCCGGTGTCGCTTCAGCCGGTGTCGGACATTCCGAGATCCTGCTCGCGGGCACCGCCGGACTGGTGGCAGGGGCGATGTCCATGGCTGCGGGGGAATATGTCTCGGTCAGCTCTCAGTCGGATACCGAGCACGCCGATCTCGGGCGCGAAAAGACGGAACTAGCGGCAATGCCGGACCAGGAACGGCAAGAGCTTGCGAGGATATACGAGACACGCGGTCTGAAACCGGATCTGGCCCGTCAGGTTGCGCGACAATTGATGGAGCACGATGCGCTGGGGTCCCATGCCCGGGACGAGCTTGGTATAACCGACATGACGCAGGCCCGTCCGCTTCAGGCGGCGCTGTCTTCGGCAGCATCGTTTACCTTCGGCGCCGCTGTACCGCTGGCCGCGGCAATGTCGGTCCCGGTACAGAGCGTCGCCCTGACGACAACGATGGTTTCCCTGCTTGCGCTTGCATCGCTTGGCGCTCTGTCGGCCCGCACCGGCGGCGCGCCGGTTGCACGGGCGGTGATAAGGGTGACGTTTTGGGGGGCGGCGGCCATGGCTGCGACGGCTCTGGTCGGCGCAGCGTTCGGAACAACGGTGGCATGACTCTACTGCGCCGACCCATTGAAAACAGATCAAGTCACTGGAAAGGATATTCTCTTGAAAACTGTCAAAGTCTACGGCCCCGGCTGCACCCGCTGCGAGACGACCGAAGCCATGGTCAAAGAGGCCGCCGCCAAGCTGGGCGTCTCAGTCGAGATCGAAAAGGTCACCGATGCGAAATCCATCGCCATGGCAGGCGTCATGTCCACGCCGGGCATCTCGGTTGATGGCAAGCTGGTCCATGCCGGGGGGCTGCCCGATGCCGGCAAGCTCGAAGGCTGGCTCACGGCATGATCCGGACAATTGCCGCCACCACTTTGATGACTGTTCCCACGCTCGCCCTGGCCCAGACGCTCGAGATTCAACCAGTCACAGACAATGTCTGGGCCATCGTCGGCGAAACCGAGCAGCGCAGTCCGGCAAACCTTGCCAACAACGCCACGTTCGGGCTCGTTGTGACCGACGAGGGCGCGGTGCTGATTGATCCCGGCGGGTCCTACAAGGGCGCCAAAATCCTGCATGAGGCAATCCGCGGAATTACCGACCAGCCGGTGACTTATGTGATCAATACCGGCGGGCAGGATCACCGCTGGCTGGGCAACAGCTACTGGCAGGAGACAGGCGCAAAAGTGATCGCGTCCGAGGCGGCCGTGGCTGATCAGCTGGCCCGCGGATCGATGCAATTGAGCACGCTTGCCCAGCTTCTGGGTGACGGCTTGGAGGGAACCGACCCGTCGCATGCCGACATAACCTTCGTGACCGACCATATCCTCGACTTCGGCGGTCTCAGCTTCGAGATCATGCATCGCGGCTCCGCGCACACGCCGGGCGATGCATTTGTCTGGCTGGACGAACGCAACGTGATGTTCACCGGCGACATCGTCTATGTCGACCGTATTCTGGGAACCGGACCAGCGCACAACGTCAAGAGCTGGATCGGGGTGTTCGAAGCCATGGCGGCGTTCGATCCGCGCCATATCGTGCCGGGCCATGGCAATGCCACCGACCTGAACAAGGCACGACGCCAGACCTACGACTATCTTGTCAACCTGCGCACCCAGACCGGCGAACTGATCGAAGCGGGTGGCGACATCATGGACGCAACGACGATTGACCAGTCCGACTGGTCCTATCTCAAACAGTTCGACAGTCTCTCGGGCAGCAATACGCAGGCAACCTATGAACAGATGGAGTGGGAATGATGCTCGATTATCAAATCAGCGCCCGCCGCATCGACGCCCATGGGTCGGAAGCCACCACCAAAGACGCAAGAATCGTGCTCGACACAGACATGGCGGGCCGTAATGATGCGTTCAATCCAGCGGAGATGCTGCTGGCAAGCCTTGCCGCCTGCTTGCTGAAAGGTGCCGAACGCATCGCGCCGTTACTGGAATTCGAACTGCGCGCCATCGAGGTCAGCCTGCATGGCCAGCGCCAGGACAATCCGCCGAAGATGGTCCGCATCGACTATGAGATAGTGGTCGATACCGCTGAGACCGACCAGCGACTGGACCTTTTTCACCGCAATCTGCGCAAATACGGCACCATCTCCAACACACTGGCCGAAGCCACAGAGCTTGTCGGAACAATCCGGCGCAAGGCCTGAGCCGCATCCGTCAAGCCGTCAGCCGGAGACCAACCGCCGCAAGCTGGTTGCGGACCTGAAGTGCCAAAGCAAACATCCCCGGGAAACGTTGCCCGGGATACCTTACCCGGTCAATCGCCGATCATCTGCGCGCCGACACAGGCGTGCCTGGCGCATTCGATCTCCAGCGTCGTATGGCCCAGCCCGAAACTCTGGCTGAGCTTGTCTTTTACCGCCTGCTTGATTGCATCGGCGTCGTCCCACCGACCCGCTTCGATTACCAGATGCGCGTCGAGCGCTGCCGCATGTTCCTGCATTTGCCACAAATGCAGGTGATGCACGCCTGACACGCCGTCGACCGCCTCGATGGCGACGATCACGTCGTTGGCGTTCAGTTCCACCGGTGCGCCCAGCATCAGAATCCGGATGACCTCGCCAATTTCACTGAACGACATCCACAGGATGTAACCGGCGATCAGCAGTGTCACAGCCGGGTCGATCCAGTGCCAGTCATAGACAATGATCAGGGTTCCCGCGACAATAACGGCAATCGATCCCAGCGCATCGGCGACATTATGAAGGAAGGCGGCACGGATGTTGACGCTGTCCTTGGATAGCGAATAGGTCAGCATCGCGGTTACCACATCAACGGCCAGAGCGACGCCGGCGATGATGACCACCAGCCAGCCGTCAACGCTCTGCGGCTCGATGAAGCGCATCACCGCCTCATAGATGAGGTATAGCCCGATCACGATCAGCGTGGTGTAGTTGATCAGCGCGGCGACCACTTCGGCGCGGCCATAGCCGAAGGTCATGGTCCCGTCAGCGGGCCGCCTGGCGATTTTGCGTGCGAGAAACGCAATGATCAGCGACAGCGCGTCCGACAGGTTGTGAATTGCGTCGGCGATCATTGCCAGGCTGCCCGAGAGAATGCCGCCAATGATTTGCGCCACGGTCAGCCCGAGATTGACGATGACCGCCCAAAAGACGCGCGCGTCGCCGGCATCGGGGTCGATGTGATTGTGGTGATGATGGCCTGCCATGCGTGGGGTCCTGCGTGCGAGGTGAAGTCGGGTATTGAGCGTTGTAACCCCTCTAGCAGCTATAGCTACAAGCAAAAAAGCCGGCCGCTGGCCAATCACTGAAGACAGGGCCATCGGACTGCGTTTGCATTGCCCAAACCCGTTTCCTAGATATGCCGCAAAAGACCAACGAAACCCCGACCGGGTGAAGGGCGTGACGCGTGAGCACATTCAACTATCCCAGCTATCCCACCGGGCACGGCTACATGTCGGAAGACATCCAGCGGGACTACATCATGGCGGCTGTTGCGCGAAAGATGCTGCCGGCTGACGCACACCGGATTGCGCCGATCATCTCGCTTACCGCCTCCAACGATGTGAGCAAACCGATACAGTTCTGGCAACTCTATTCGGTGCTCGGGCCTGACCGGATCGTCGCCATTGTGCGGAATTTCTACGGGCGCGTGTTCGCCGCCGAGGAATGGTTCGCCTCGGCTTTCGCCCGCATCGGCGGCGTGGAGCATCACGTCATGACACAGTCGGCGATGTGGATCGACGTCATGGGCGGCGGCCCGGCCTACCACGGCGGTGATTTCAGGTTGAACTTTCACCACACCCACAACGCCATTCAGGTGATGACGGCCAGGGGCGCCGAGCTCTGGACCAGACTGATGGTGGAAACACTGGATGCCTGTGGACAGCATATGACGGACGATCCGAGGGTGAGGCCCGCTCTCAACACCTTCCTGACTCATTTTATGGGAAAATACGCCCAAGAGTTTGGATTTGAAAACAAAAGCGTGTTCGGCGAACTCAATCCGCCGCTCAGGCGCAAGCTCAATTTCATGAACATGACCACCGAGGCCATCGAGTCGTTGTCACACGATGATCTCAGACAGGCGCTCGCCGGGCTTGGCGTAGACACCTCGCTCTATCCGACAAAGCAGGACCTGGTGAACAAGGCGCAAATGCTGTGATCGGCCGCAGCATCCGGACACAGGCATGCCCTGCCCTGATCATCTGACTGCTCTAAGCGTTCCCCGCTCGATCACCCGGCAGGGAAACAGCCGGGCTTCCGGGTAGCGGTCGGGTTTTTCCAGCATCGACACGATCAGTTCGATCGAGGAATCGATGATCTGGCTGATCGGCTGGCGGATGGTGGTGAGATTGATGTTCTCCCAGCCGGCCATCTCCATGTCGTTGAGCCCGATCAGGCCGATATCATCGGGCACCTTGAGCCCTGAATCGGCAATCGCGCTGAGCGCGCCGATCGACAACACGTCATCGCCGCAGAAATAGGCCTCGGCCGGCCTGCCCTTGAGCCGCTCCAGCATTTCCTTGCGGCCTGCATCGAACGAATAGGCCTCGGCGAAGGAGTGCCGCACGGCCATGTCCGGATGAAGCGCCAGTTCCTCCATGAAGCCACGGAAACGGTCCTGGGTCGAGGTGGCCTGCTCCGGCCCACCCAGAAACCCCACATCAGTGTAGCCGCGCCTGACCAGTTCCCGCGCCGCCATGCGCCCGCATTCGGCGTTGTCGATGCCGACCACATGCACCTCCGGCGAACTGGCGTAGCGGCCGAAACTGTGCACCACCGGCACGCCCGCGTCGCGGAAGGATTTGGCGAACCCGGGCGGCAGTGTCGAGGATGCCACCACCACGCCGTCGACCGAATACTGACGCAGCATACGGATCGAATTGGCGGGATCGGTTTCATCCGACAGATTGACCAGCAAAGGCCGCAGCCCGCGATCCTGCAGGCCGCGGGTGAACAGGTCGAACACCTCGAGAAATATCGGGTTGTGGAAGTTGTTCGAGACCAGGCCGATCAGCTTGGTGCGGCCCGTCGTCAGGCTCGAGGCCAGCGCATTGGGACTGTAACCGAGCTCTGCCGCCGCCTTTTCGACCTTTCGGCGCATTTTCAGCGATACCGACGCACCATTGGTGAACGTGCGTGACACTGCAGCGCGCGACACGCCCGCCCGTTCGGCGACATCCTTCAAAGTTGGCGGCATGGATCGGCGGCTCCTGTCCATCGGCTATCAATCAGTTTCATTACTGCCCACAAAACCGGATGAAAGCAAGAATATCGAAATCGTTTTGCAACCGGTTGCAAAATTCAATGATTTGTGGTTTTCTCAGGATCGAGAGAGACGGCGGGAGGCCGGCCTTTCCGTGGACTCGACATAAACTCTGGGAGGAGATCATGATGTCACTGAGCAAGAAGCTCGCATTGGCCGTTGCGGTATTCGCAGCGCCGGTTTTGAGCGCCACCACTGCGTCCGCCGATGGCGAACGTTACGTTCTCGTCAGCCATGCGCCTGACAGCGACAGCTGGTGGAATACCATCAAGAACGGCATCGCGCTGGCCGGCAAGCAGATGAATGTCGAGGTTGAGTATCGCAATCCGCCGACCGGCGATCTGGCCGACATGGCCCGCATCATCGATCAGGCTGCGGCCTCCGGCCCCGATGGCATCATCACCACGCTGGCCGATTATGATGTGCTGTCGGGTCCGATCAAGGCGGCAGTTGACAGCGGCATCGACGTCATCATCATCAATTCCGGAACGCCTGAACAGGCCCGTGAACTCGGCGCGCTGATGTATGTCGGCCAGCCCGAATATGACGCCGGATACGCCGCCGGACTGCGCGCCAAGGGCGATGGCATCGGCTCGTTCCTGTGCGTCAACCATTACATTTCGTCGCCTGCCTCAACCGAACGATGCCAGGGATTCGCCGACGGCCTGGGTGTCGATCTCGGCAACCAGATGATCGATTCCGGACAGGATCCGGCGGAAATCAAGAACCGCGTGCTGGCCTATCTCAACTCCAATCCGGACACCGACGCGGTGCTGACACTCGGCCCCACCAGCGCCGATCCGACATTGCTGGCACTGGATGAAAACGGCATGGCCGGCGACATCTATTTCGGCACCTTCGATCT